>Ga0308157_10000162_pt1 | contig 275410 bp, 269 predicted proteins | sample PhyBR1_FD_201035 | JGI IMG/M metagenome (GOLD analysis project Ga0308157, IMG submission 201035) | Phyllosphere microbial communities from UC Gill Tract Community Farm, Albany, California, United States - DLSLB.R1 | ecosystem: Host-associated > Plants > Phyllosphere > Unclassified | place... | reverse complement strand
AAAGATCGAAGGAAGATTCTAAAGAAAAATATCCGGATGCAGAAATTTACCGTTCGGTAGAAGAGATGTTAGAAAATGCAGATATTGAGGTTGTGGTTGTAAATACGCCGGTTCAGACTCATTTTGAATATGTGAAAATGGCTTTGGATGCAGGGAAAAATGTAATTGTAGAAAAACCATTTACCGTTACTGTTTCAGAAGCAGAAGAATTGGTGAATCTGGCTGAAAATAAAAATCTTTTTTTAAGTGTTTATCAAAATAGGAGATTCGATCGCGATTATCTTCAGGTACAGAAGGTTTTAGCGGAAGGAAAATTAGGAAACGTAAGAGAAAGCGAAATCCGTTTTGACAGATTCAGAACAGAAGCAAGCGGAAAAGGGCATAAAGAAAATCCTGAGCAAAACGGTTCCGGATCAATGCATGATTTGGGTTCGCATCTGGTTGATCAGGCGGTGCAGCTTTTTGGTTTTCCAGATAAGCTTTTTGCAGATGTTTTTTCAATGAAAGGAGAAGATTTCGCTAACGATTATTTTGAAATTTTGTTTTATTATAAAAATGATTTACGTGTGAGATTAAAATCTTCAGTTTTTACCAAAGAAGAACATTTTGCTTATAAAATTCATGGCGATAAAGGAAGTTTTTTACAGGAGCGTACCGATAATCAGGAAAATGAATTGGCGGCAGGAACGATTCCTGCATATGGAAAAGAATGGATGGAACCTCTGAAAGAATCTGACGGAATCCTTACTTATTTAAATGAAAATTCTGAAACAAAAAGAGTTTTGACTTCAAGTGAATTCGGAAATTATATGAATTATTATCAGCAAATCTACGAACATATTGTTTTTGGATATGCTTTGCCATCTCTTGGAAATGAGGTTGTACAAAACATGAAAATCATAGAAGCTGCACTTGAAAGCTCAAAAAAAGGGAAAATAATCGAACTGAAATAAACATACATTTCAAAAACAAAATTATGCAAAAAAGAAGCTCAAGTTTTACAATAATAGGGTTGCTGTTTGTAGGGATTGCCATGACTTTAGTAGAAGATAATATCTACTTGCGATACGGTTTTCTTGTATTGGGAACGGCGTTTCTTTTTTACAGTATTTTTATAATGATCAGGAAAAAGTAATTTAGAATCATAAAAAAATAGCTATTCAATCACTGAATAGCTATTTTTTTTAATTTTATTTAGTCTTGAAGCTCAAGCCATCTCATTTCGTGGTTTTCCAGCTTTTCGGCAAGGCTTTCCAGCTCGGCAGAAAGTTTTGATATTTTTTCGTAATCAGTTTCATTATTCAGTTGTTCCAAAATGGCGGCTCTTTTACCTTCAAATTCAGGAATTTCTTTTTCAATAGTTTCCAATTCGCGCTGTTCTTTGAAAGATAATTTCTTTTTTGGAGCTTGAGTCTTTGGAACCTCGGCAACAACTGGTTTTTCAATTACTTTCTCAACGACAGTTTTTGCTTTTTTATCTTCATTTTTTTGGTTTCCGTCTTCCAGCTTCTTATTTTCTCGATATTCTGAAAAGTTTCCGATGAAATCCTTGATTTTTCCTTCGCCTTCAAACGCTAAAATATGATCAACAATACGATCCATAAAATATCTGTCATGGGAAACGATAATCAAACTTCCCTGGAAATTTAAAAGGAAATTTTCCAAAACCGTCAAAGTCGGAAGGTCAAGATCATTCGTGGGCTCATCAAAAATCAAAAAGTTTGGGTTTTGATAAAGAATATACATCAAATGCAGTCTTCTTTTTTCACCTCCAGAAAGTTTAGAAATTGGTGAATATTGCGTTTGATCGTCAAATAAAAATAATCTTAAAAACTGCGATGCAGTAATCGTTCTTCCGTTGGCCAAAGGAAAGTTTTCCGAAATCTCTTTGATGAAATCAATCACCCTTTCTTCCTCTTTATATTTGAGGCCTTTCTGTGAAAAATATCCGAACTTAATGGTTTCTCCGGTTTCAATTTCTCCAGAATCTTTTGGCTCAAAACCTTGAATGATATTGAGTAAAGTAGATTTTCCGGCTCCGTTTTTTCCTACAATTCCTACCTTTTCGCCTCTTTGAAAGGAATAACTGAAATCTTTCAGCAATAATTTATCACCATAACTTTTAGAAATATCTTTAAGTTCCAGAATCTTGTTACCCAATCTTTTCATTTCAAAATCTAGTTCCAAAGACTCTTTTCGGGTATCAGTTTTAGCTACTTTTTCAGTTTCGTAAAAATCATCTTGCCTGGATTTTGATTTGGTAGTTCTCGCTTTAGGCTGTCTTCGCATCCATTCCAACTCCTTTCTGTAAAGGTTTTGCGCTTTATCGATGGTAGAATTCATGTTATCCTCACGAATCATTTTGTTCTCCAAATACGTCGCATAAGAACCATTATGGAAATACATATTCTGATCTTCCATTTCCCAGATAATTCCGCAAACAGCATCAAGAAAATAACGGTCGTGAGTAACAAGAATTAATGTAATTTTTGCTTTATTCAAATAATTTTCAAGCCACTCTACCATTTCCACATCCAAGTGGTTGGTTGGCTCATCCATAATCAAAAGGGTATGGCGGTGCTCGGCTCTTGTTTCTGTTAAAAGTTTTGCCAAAGCAACACGCTTAATCTGTCCACCCGAAAGCATTCCCATTTTCGCTTCAAGATCTGTAATTTTTAGCTGAGAAAGAATTTGTGTCATTTCATTCTCAAGATCCCAGGCTTTGTGGATTTCCATTTCAGCCAAAGCTTTTTCCATAAAATCATGGTCGTCAGACAATAATGATTTGTGATAATTTTTTAACGCTCTGATTGGGGCCGAATCTAAAGTCATCATAAATTCTTCAATCGTCAAATCAGAATCAAAATCGATTTCCTGATCAAACAAAACCACCTGAATATCTTTATTAATGACTACCGAACCGCTGTCTGCAATCTCTTTTCCCATTAAGATTTTCAGAAGTGTAGATTTTCCGCTACCATTTTTGGCAACAATGGCAATTTTGTCACCTTCATTTACGTGAAATGATATATTTTTAAACAAAGTTTTGATGCCATATGATTTGGTAAGGTTTTCGACAGAAACGTAATTCATTATATTATGAAGATTTTATTTGAAATTTCAATTGAGCGGCAAAAATACAAAAATTAAACCTTAAAAATATGTTTGCAAAATTACGTTTGGTTCCTAAAAAAAGATATTGGGATTATTTCATTTTAGTCGCAAGATTTTTACTTGCTTTTACTTTTATAAAGTACGGCTACAGTAAACTTGTGGATGGTCAGTTTGGAGTTTCATCCAGTGATTTGCAGGTTCCGTTGAAAGATTTGCCTTTGTTTAAAGTAATGTGGTTTTTATTTGATCATGAACCTTTAAAAACAACGGTAGGAATACTTCAAATTATAACGGGAATCTTACTTCTGTTTGAATCAACAGCGATTTTGGGTGTTGTATTTTTCATTCCCATTGCTGCAAACATTGTTTTAATGGATTTGAGTTTTATGGATGCCGGAATGGGACAGGCTTTTGCAAGACGCTTTATATTTTATTTTATCTTATGCTTTTTAATTTTATGGAATGATAGAGACCGGATAAAAATAATCTGGAATGCAATGATCAAGAAAATTTCGATAAAGAGAAAATTTCCTATATTTCTTTATCTGCTGTTGCCGTTATTTGCGATCATTTTAGAAATATTACCAGGTATTCCTTATGCTGTTTACTATTATATTACCAATCCGGAAAGAATTTCTGAAAGTTTTAAGATTATTCAAAATCTATTCTGAATTTTTTGTAATTATTTTAATGTAGATTTATGAAACAGATTCTATATCAAAACTGAATTTATTGTCTTTTTAATGTATTACAACTTTAAGATTTTTAATTCAACTAAAGAACTTCCTGAAGAATGGAACTCCATAATCGGGCAACACAATATTATGTTGTCTGAAGAGTATTTTCGTGTTTTGGAAGAATCAAAACCCATAAACATGAAATATTCTTTTGTTGGTTTCTTTTCTGATGAGGATTTGATTGGCGGAGCGTTATTCCAATATTTAAATTTCATCGAGCATAAAAGCTTTCAGAAGGGGGAGGTGTTGTGCAGCATACGAAATTTTTTGGCTAAACAGTTGAGTAAAGATGTAATGATCTTGGGAAATAATATGCTGACCGGACAAAACGGTTTTTATTTCAATACATCAAAAATTTCAAACGAAAAAGCGATCACTTTATTGAAGGAGGCTTCCAAAGGTGTATCGAATGTATTTGGGAAAACGTCTTTAGTCATTTATAAAGATTATCAGAAATCGTTTTTGAAGAATTTTGATAAAGAAAAATTTAAGTCATTTTATAGGTTTTCAGTTCAGCCTAATATGATTTTAAATATAAAACCGGAGTGGAAAACCTTTGAAGATTATTCTAACAACTTGTCTAAAAAATACAGAGCAAGATTGAAATCAGCAAAGAAAAAGATTGACGGAATTCAAAAAAGAGAATTGGATATTGAGTCAATTAAAAAGTATCGGAATGAAATGAATATTTTATATCAAAACGTTGCAGAAAATGCTCCTTTCAATACATTTTTCCTCAAAGAAAACCATTTTGAAAGCATGAAACAAAATCTTCAGAAAAATTTCAAAGTTTTCGGATATTTTTTTAATGAAACACTGATTGGCTTTTATACTTTAATTCTTAATAATAACGATATTGATACGTATTTTTTAGGCTATGATAAAGAGATTCAAAAAGAAAAACAGATTTACCTGAATATGCTTTTTGATATGATCGAATTTGGAGTTTCAAATCAGTCTAAACGTATTGTTTTCGGCAGAACAGCTCTCGAAATAAAATCTACGGTTGGTGCCGAACCTGTAGAGATTTTTGGTTTAATTAAACATAACAACAAAGCCATCAATCCTTTTATGGAAAAGATTTTCAAATCATTAAATCCAAAAGTAGAGTGGATCCAGAGAAAACCTTTTAAATAAATTAAGAAATCTGTTCACTTTTATGTGATTATTTATATTATTTTTAACTAATCAGAATTTAAATTTAATAGGATTTTATGAGTGATTTGTAGACGAATTTGAGATTTTTGCTTCAAATTATTATCATGAAAAAAATCAACCTTTTACCATTGCTGTTGACCACCAGTATGTATTATTCACAAACCATTTCCGGAACTGTAATTTCTAAAAATGAAAACCAACCGGTTTCTTATGCCAAAATTGGTGTAGATAAAGAAAATATTGGCGTCATTACAGATGAAAACGGGAATTTTACAATCGATCTTTCTAAAGCAAACACTTCAAATAAGATTAAAGTCGAAGTTGCGGGATACGAGCCTTTTAGTGAAACTGTTGCCAATTTTATTAAGCAAGATCAGCAGAAAATTTATCTGAAAGAAAAAGTGAAAAATATTCAGGAGGTTGTTTTAAAAACTAAAAAATTAGTCGATAAAAATTGGGGAGTGAATACGAAGACTAAAAGTGTGATGTATTCGGTAAATCCGGCATTCAAAAAAGAAGATTTTTTAGGAGAAACTGCATTGGAATTTAAAGCGAGTAAAAAATCAAAAATTAAAAATATCAATCTGAATATTGCAAGTATTACGGCAGATCGACCTGTGATTATGCGATATACGATCTATAACGAAAAGAATGGTTTGCCCAATGAAAGTATTTTGGATGAAGAAATTACGGTTGAATTAACAAAAGATAAAATCATTGACGGAACTTTTACTTTGGATGTGAATGACAAAAATATTTGGGTTCAGGGAAAATTTTTTGTGGGAATTCAGTTTTTGAGAGAGTTTGAAGGCAGGTTAAATATCAGTGCTGCGCTTTTCAGAACGGGATATATCAGAAAGTTTTATGATGAATGGAAGAAAATGACCATTGCCGCTCCTGCCATAAATATTGATGTAAAAGTGGATAAAAATGCAAAAGATGAAAATAAACAGGAAGAATTGAGTGATGCCAGTGTTGCTTCTCTTTTTCCGGATGTAAGCATTTATCAGGCTGCATCTGAAGAAAGTGTTTTCGGAAAAAATAGTGAAGTTGGAAAGGTGTTGAAGCTGAAAAACGCAGACCTTTATTATGAAGTGTATGGAGAAGGTGAACCACTTTTTTTACTTCACGGAAATTCGGGAAGCATTAAAGATTTTTACCAGCAAATCCCGGTACTTTCAAAGCAATATAAAGTGATTGTGATGGATACAAGAGCGCAGGGAAAAAGTATCGATAAAACTAAAAATGATTTTAATTATAAGATTTTTGCAGATGATGTAAAAGCTTTGGCTGATCATTTGGGGTTACAAAAAATCAATATTGCAGGATGGAGTGACGGTGGAAATACAGGATTGGAATTTGCTTTAAAATATCCACAGAATTTAAATCGATTGATCATAATTGGTGCAAATGCTTTTCCGGATGGTGTTGATCAGGAATTAATCAATAATTTTAATATTAAATATAAAGTTTTACAGCTGCAAAATAATCCCGAAAAACTGAATGAAAGAAGACTGTTGAAACTGATGCTGAAAGAACCCAATATCAGTGAAAAACAACTCAACAAAATTCAGAGTAAAGTATTAGTCATTGCCGGGGAAAAAGATGTCATTAAACAAAGCCATACCGAGTTTTTAGCTAAACAAATACCCAACTCAGAATTGAAAATCTATAAAGACTCCACTCACATGATTCCTTTCGAAAATGCAGATCAGCTTAATCAAGATATTTTAGAATTTTTGAAAAAATAATCAGTTTATTGTTTCAGAAACTTTTCATAATACACTTTAGCCTTGGTTTGGATTTTTAAATAATAGGTTCCTTTGGCAAAATCTTCTACTTTGATAGATCTTTGAGCAGATTTTAAAATCATTCTTCCCAGATTATCGTAAACCTCCGTTGAAATAATTTGTGCTTCAGTCGCAATATTGAGGATGTTTTTTACGGGATTTGGGAAGATTGCTATCGTTTTCTTTTTAACGAGCTCTGAAGTATTTAATGTAGAGTTGTAAAAACTTCCAAAATTCAGAATTCCATATCCCATTTGATCGTTATGCGCAGGAAATAATGAGGCAGTCTGTTTTAAATTAGTTCTCATTACATCTCTGTTCATTGTCGGGAAAGCCTGAATTAAGCAAGCAACTCCGCCTGCAGCAATTGGTGTTGCAATCGATGTTCCCGAAACTGAGATCATTGTGTTATTGTCTACTGTTGCAGATGAAGTTCCTCTTGTGCTTGCATCCGGTTTTATCATTCCTAAAGAATTGGGACCATAAGATGAAAATGCAGAAGCATTTCCAGCAACATCTACCGAACCAATACTAAAAACTTTCACATTATCTGCTGGGGTCGTGATATAATGCCAGGGAACTTCACCAGAATTTCCCGCTGCAATTAATACAAAAATTCCTTTGTTTACAGCAATTTCACTGGCTCTTCCGATAAAAGATTTTGTACCGTTCATGTCATTGTAAGTGTAGCTGTATTTTGGGTCATCAAAATTATTGTAGCCTAAAGAAGTTGTGATTATATCAACGCCCTTTCTGTCTGCTTCTTCTGCAGCTTCAATCCAGTACAATTCCTCTTCAGGAACTTCAACTGTCGAATTTTCGCTGCGGTAAAGATAAAAATCTGCATCAGGTGCAGAACCTACAAATGTATTGGCAATATAACCGCCAATTGCTCCTAAAACTACCGTTCCGTGGTTGTTTAGCGAAGGGTTGTAGATGTCTGTGTCTTTAGAAACAAAATCGTAGCCGCCTTTTATTTTATTATTCGTCCATAATCTTGAAAATGCCGAACCCGTATTTACGGAAGGAAATCCGGTATCAATTACGGCGATTGTTACTCCGGTTCCGGTAAATCCTGCAAGATGGAGCGGTCTTAAATTGATTTGATCGATTTGTTCAGATCCTGAACCATAATCGAATACGGTCTGGTTTTTCTGCGTCGACTCAAAATCTGACCATTTATTTGTGTTTTGAGTTTTTAAAACTAAAGAAGAATTTTTAGCAAAACTTTCCACCGACTGTACAAAAGGCTGTGTTTTAATTAAGTTTACCTGCGCTTGATTCGCATTTACGGCAACACCATTCAGCCATTTTGAATAATCGGTGATGGTGAATCCCAAATTTTGTAAGTTTTGAATATATGATTGCTCGATGGGAGCATCTTGATCATTGAGTGCAATCCCCAAAGCGGTACGCCTGTCAAGCGACTTTTGGCTAAGCTCGGTAAGAGGATTAGCATAAAACGCCGCTTTGTTGGGTTTGCCTGTAAAATAAACAAAAACAAGTTCAGTCTGAGCAAATGTTGTAGAATAAGCCGCTAAAAAACAAAAGAGTAAAAGTTTTTTCATCTAATAATTTTGTATAAAGATAAAACAAAATCAATAAAATTTTTGATAGCACTTTAAAATCCTTATTTTTACGAAAATATTCGTTTGAGAAATTGCTTTATTGATGGAAAAAAGAATTAAACACAAAAGCAATTAAACAAAACTTAAAAAATAAAATTTACATATGAAAAAGATACAGATGGTTGACTTGCAAAGTCAGTATTACAAAATTAAAAATGATGTAGACAATGCGGTTTTAAATGTAATGGATTCTGCTGCTTTTATTAACGGACCTGAAGTAAAATCTTTCCAAAATGAAATGGAAACTTACCTGGATGTAAAACACGTAATTCCTTGTGCTAACGGAACTGATGCTTTGCAAATTGCTTTAATGGGTCTAGATTTACAGGAAGGAGACGAGGTAATCACCGCTGATTTTACTTTTGCAGCCACGGTTGAAGTTATTCATTTATTAAAACTAAAATCTGTCTTGGTAGATGTAGATTACGATACTTTTACTATTTCTACAGAAGCGATAAAAAAGGCAATTACTCCTAAAACAAAAGCAATTATTCCGGTTCATATTTTCGGACAATGTGCCAATATGGAAGAGATTTTAAAAATTGCTGAAGAACATAATTTATTTGTAATCGAAGATAATGCGCAGGCAATCGGTTCTCAATATACTTTTTCAGACGGAAGCGTAAGACATGCGGGAACGATGTCTACAGTTGGAACGACTTCTTTTTTTCCATCTAAAAATTTAGGTTGTTATGGCGACGGTGGAGCTATCTTTACCAATAATGATGAGCTGGCTCACCGTTTAAGAGGAATTGTAAACCACGGAATGTACGAAAGATATTACCATGACGAAGTAGGAGTAAACTCAAGACTAGACAGTATTCAGGCTGCAATTTTAAGAAAAAAACTTCCGAATCTTGATTCTTATAACGATGCAAGAAGAAAAGCAGCTGATTATTATGATGAAGCTTTTGCAGGGAATGCAAATATTCTGACTCCGAAAAGAGCAGAAAACTCAACTCACGTATTTCATCAATATACTTTAAGAATTGTAAACGGGAAACGTAATGAATTACAGAAATTCCTTACTGAAAAAGAAATTCCGGCGATGATCTATTATCCTGTGGCTTTAAGAAAACAAAAAGCGTATTATCAGGAAAGTAATGATGCAGATTTTGTGAATACAGATAAGCTTTTGGATCAGGTAATTTCTCTTCCGATGCACACAGAATTGGATGAAGAACAGTTGAAGTATATTACGGATGCTGTGTTGGAGTTTATGGGAGAATGAAAAGAAAAGTCTTTAAATATAAAGCTGTATACTATCTAGCAATTAGTACCACAATCATATTAATGTTAATATCATTATTTGCATTTATTTCATTATTTACGGATTCTAATTTTTTCAAATTATTGATCACATTATTTACATTGATAATAAGCCTATTTTCATTTGTAAATTTAATTGAGAAGTATAATAAAGCTGTTTTTTATTTAAATATTAATTTAGGTGTATTTGCTTTTTTTCTTGGATTGAAACTATTTTTTACAGGTATTTCCTTCCAGTCAAAAACATTTCAATTTTTCATTATAATTATAATAATTTCAACAATTATAAATTTGTATAAAATACAAGATGTCGATTTTGTTAGTGAGATAGACAGAATAGGTAAAAAAGAAGATTAAAAAAAATATAAATAAACAATGGCAATACTAGTCACAGGCGGACTTGGATACATCGGTTCTCACACCGTTGTAGAGTTAATCAATAATAACTTTGAAGTAATCATTGTTGATGATTTATCTAATTCAGAAAAATTTATTTTACATAATATTGAGGAAATTACAGGTAAACGACCTATATTTTATCCTTTTGATCTGAAAAGAAAAGAACTTCTTAATCAGGTTTTTGATGCACATGAGATTGAGGGTTGCATTAATTTTGCAGCTTTTAAAGCAGTTGGCGAAAGTCAGGAAAAACCAATTGATTATTATGAAAATAATCTGTTTTCGCTAATCAATATTCTTCAGGAATTTAAAGCCAGAAAAATATCAAATTTTATTTTTAGTTCATCTTGTACGGTTTACGGACAAGCTGATGAAATGCCAATTAATGAAGAGACCCCGCTAAAAATGCCGGAAAGTGTGTACGGGAAAACCAAGCAGATGGGTGAAGAGATCTTAAAAGATTTTGCCAAAGCTTATCATAGCAAAATCTGCCTTTTGAGATATTTTAACCCTATTGGAGCACATCCGTCAGCTTTATTGGGAGAATTACCGATCGGAATTCCGAATAATTTGGTACCTTATTTGATGCAGACAGCTGCAGGAATCCGTGAGAAACTAAATATTTGGGGTAATGATTATCCTACGGAAGACGGAACTGCAATTCGTGACTATATTTATGTTGTAGACCTGGCGAAAGCTCACGTTGCTGCATTGAAAAGTTTAATGAATAAAAATTCTGAAGAAACCGTAATTGATATTTATAATCTGGGCACAGGAAGAGGTTCATCAGTTTTGGAAGTAGTACAGGCATTTGAATCTGCAAATGAAGTCGCTGTACCTTATCAGATTTGCGATAGGAGAGAAGGTGATATCATTATTGCTTATGCTAATGCTGATAAAGCGGAAAAAGAGCTTAATTGGAAATCTGAAACTTCATTGGAGGAAGCTTTGAAAACGGTATGGGAATGGCAGAAATATTTAGTGTCGCGAAAAAATTAAAATTACAAATAATAGTATAAATAATATGAAAACGGAAAGAATAGGCATTACATTTTCCTCATTTGATTTGCTTCATGCAGGACATATCAAAATGTTGGAAGAAGCCAAAACGGTTTGTGATTACCTGATTGTTGGCTTACAGATTGATCCGTCACATGATCGTCCTACAAAGAATAAACCCACTCAAACCATTGTTGAGCGATATATCCAGCTCAAAGCTGTAAATGCAGTGGATGAAATTATTCCTTATTATACAGAACAAGATTTAGAAGATATTTTAAAGTCTTTTGTGATTGATGTAAGAATAATCGGAGATGATTATTTCGATCGTGACTTCACAGGTAAAAAATATTGTGAGGAAAAAGGTATTGAGATTTTTTATAATAAAAGAGATCACCGTTTTTCTTCCAGTGATTTAAGGAAAAGAATATATGAAGCTGAAATGCAAAAATTAAAATAAAAAAAGTCCCGAAATTAATTTTTCGGGACTTTTTTATGATTGATTGTCAATGATATTACATTGGTCCGCCTTGTTGGTCGTCGCCTGTAGCATTTGAATTTACGTCTTTCTTTCTTTTTGGCTGCTCAATCTTTTCACCTTGCTTGAATCTGTAGGTTAAAGATACTGCAAACTGTCTTGGCTGCCATTGCATATAAGATTCTCGAGTAAAGTTCTCACCATAAGTAGTAGATCTCATTGCTCTTGTATTGAAAATATCTTGTACATTAAATGACAATGTTCCGTTACCATTCCAAATTGTTTTTGATGCTCCTAAATTTAAAGCATACATATCTTTTCTATCCTGATAAGCAGTTTTTTGTCCTCCTCTGTAGAAACCTTGCAACTGGAAGCTAAATGTTTTGTCAATTTTAAATGTGGAAGTCAATCTTGCTCTTGTAGAAAAACCACTACCGTTAAAATCTGCTGTTGCTATGATTGGGTTTCCATTATTATCCAAAGTGTTATAAAGTACGCTACCTTTTGTTTTGTATCCGAATAAATCAACATTACCTAAAAACTTCAACCAACTTGTTGCATCCCAGTTAAAGTTTATATCTAAACCAAAACGATCATCCGATCCTAAATTGATAGGTTTTGTATGGAAAACAATTCTTTCTTCTTTTTCTTCGTCGGGTAGATCTGGGAACTTAGGATCATCAATTAATACTTTTTCATTATAAACCAGCATTTTTGTATCATCTGTCTGATGTCTATAATAAATAGTTGGATTGATTGTAAATTTCTTTTTAGAAATACTATAACCAAATTCGTAAGAATCAACATAAGACGGATTTAAATTGATATTTCCATCAAAGATATTTTGGTTGTCATTATAACTAGGATTAGGTATCAAAAAGAAAGATCTTGGTCTGTCTATTCTTCTTGTGTAATTTAGTAAAAACTGGCTGTCTTTAGCTAATTCGTAACTTAAGTAAACACTTGGGAAAAGATTATTATAACTTTTTCTTGTTCTAATATCTTCATCTGCAGGGTTTAGATTTGCATAATCAATGTCTATATTTGAATATTCATTTCTTACTCCTACCTGATAACCTAATTTTCCAATTTTACTTTTAAATTGTAAATATCCTGCATTGAACATTTCTTTATATCTTGCTTCATACGTATATGTTCCTAAGAAATTCAAAGTAGGAATTTTCACAGTACTTTCTCTTACATCATTATCATAATCATTTTGATTAATATCAATTCTGTACCCTGCTTCAATCCTAGAATTCTCTCCAATAGGAAGTTCATAATCCGCTTTACCGATTAATGTTTTATTTTTGGTAGTTTGATTGATAATATTTTGTAGTTCGAAGTTACCATTATTGGTCTCATCAATGTTGGTATCGTTGTAGGATCTGTTGCTCTGTAAACTCAATGATAAAGCAATATTCTGACCTTTATCGTCAAATTTATGGTCTAGTCCTATGTCACCTTGAAATGCGAGGTTATTATTAACACTGTTGGTTAATCTATTTCTAAAAGTATCAGGAGCGCTAAAAAGTTGGTTATTATAAGTAACGTTACCAGAATTTTCGCTATCAAATGTTCTTACAGTTCCCGATAAGTTAAAAGAAGTTTTATCAGAAAAATCATAAACAATTCCTCCCGAAGCATTATAATTTTTATTTTGGCTCTCACTAATGTTCTCTTGGTTGCTTTGAACAGTACTTCCGATTTTAGTAACATTAGTAAAATAATTATCAGTTCTATTCGTATTTTTAGATTCACGGTAACCACCGCCGCCATTCAAAAACCAGGTAAGATTACCTTTTCTCCAGCTCAGATTTGTGTTTAAATTAGTTTGAGGTAAATATCCTAAAGTTCCGGTAACACTACCGTTGAAACCTGTCTTTTTATTCTTCTTTAAAATAATATTTAAAATACCTGCAGTTCCGCTTGCTTCAAATTTTGAAGAAGGGTTGGTAATCACTTCAATTCTTTCAATCTGATCGGCAGGAATACTTTGTAATGCGTTGGCTCCGTCATCAATCCCAAGAAGGGCAGAAGGTTTTCCATTAATTAAAAAACGAACGTTTGAGCTTCCTCTCATCGAAACTGTTCCGTCTGTATCTACAGAAACCGAGGGTACGTTTGATAAAACATCCTGAAGATTACCGCCTTTACTTACAATATCCTGAGACGGGTCATACGTTCTTTTATCCAGTTCAACTTTATATGGTTTTGCCGTTGCTGTAATCACAACGCCTTGAATATCCTGCGTTTTTAGATTGGTATTTGTTGCCTCAGGCTCTATAGAAAGTGAACCAATACTTCCAGCGGTTGTAATCTGTTTATTGATAACGCTTTTTTTGTAATCGATTGCTTCGACGATAACATCGTAATTACCGGGAGTAAGATCTAGTTTGTAGTTTCCTTTTTCGTCGGTAAGCGTCGCATCGCTCAACAGTTTACTTGCTTTATTGCTAAAAGTTACAGAAGCATAAGCAACAGGTTGGTTGCTTTTATCAACTACAGTACCCGAAACTCCTACTTTATCCTGAGCAAAAGCAAAAGCTGCTGCAGATAATACAAAAGTAAGTCCTAGGGTTTTCTTTGTGAAAATACTGATTATTTCCGTCTGATTCATAAGGTATTCTTTAGATAAAATTGTAATCAAAAAGGCTTTAATTTTATTAATTCATTAAACCTTTTAAAATTATAATTTCACGATTCGTTTATTATTTTTAATAGATAGGTCGTCTTTAAGAGCTAAATGTTAATTATTAATTTGTTAAAATAAAGTTAAATATATTTCTTATTTGATATTTTTTGAATTTAGCCAATCCTGATACGCTTTTGCATTGATGACATGTTGCTCTGCGCTTGCTGTAAATTTGTGGAATCCAAATCTTTCCGGATCTGCACACATGAAAATATAATCGTGTTTTTCAGGGCTTAAAACCGCATCCACAGAATTTTTATCTACCACACAAATAGGTCCCGGAGGAATTCCTGCATTAGCGTATGTGTTATAAGGTGATGGAGTGGAAAGGTGTTTATAAAAAACTCTTTTGATAGATTCTTTAAAGTTGGTCTGTTTGTTTATTGCGTAAATAACGGTTGGGTCAGATTGTAGTTTCATTCCTTTTTTATATCTGTTTAAATATAAACCGGCAATGGTTTTCATTTCGTCCGGTTTTCCTCCCGATTCTTTGTAAACAATAGATGCCAAAGCATAAATTTGATCTCTTGTTAAACCAGATTGTTGTTCTTTAGCTTTTCTTTCTGCAGTCCAAAATTCGTTGTACTGATCTTCAAATTTTTTGAAAAATTCTTTTGGAGTAACGGTCCAGAAAAAATTATAAGTATCGATGAAGAAATATTTTTTTAAATCTTCAGCATTTTTGTATCCTTTTTCAGAAGCTATTTTATCGAGATCGTTGACGAATTTTAATGAATCAAGCTCAGTTTTTTTACTCACTTTCCCTACCATCTGATAAATATCTCCGAAATCACCAATTCTGAATGAGTTCTCAGTTTGATTTCCGGCTTTTATCATATTCACCAAACTCGTATTGTTGGCACCTTTAGCAAAATGATAACGACCCGGTTTGAAGTATTCATCCATGTCTTTATCTTTTGCAACATCGACAAATGATTCTTTATTATCGACATACGGACGGATAGAATCTAAAACCTGATTAAAATTTGCCCCATGCGGAATCAAAACATATCCGTCTTTTGAGACGTTGCTTCCGTAATACTTACTGTAGAATTTTAAACCAAAAAATCCTGCTACCGCAAGAATAAGGAGTACAATAATGAGAATAGCTTTTTTCATTATAATTAATAGATTAAAAGTTTTAATGTTTTTCTAAAGAAGATCTACTTTTCCTGTAAACACTTGCTTAGCGGGGCCTTCTAACCAAATCTGACGGAATGTTTCTCCATCTTTTTCAGCATAAACTTTCAGGTCGCCGCCCAACGTTTTAACTTTTATGGAAGTTAGATTGCTTTTTTTCAAAAAAGTTAAAGCAGAAGCTGTAACTCCTGTTCCACAACTGAAAGTTTCATCCTCAACGCCTCGTTCATAGGTTCTTACGAAAATTTCGTCGTCAGAAATATTTTCAACAAAATTGACATTGATGCCTTTTTCTTTATAATTTTCAGAATTTCTAATGCTGTTTCCCTCTGCGAAAACGTTGAAATTGGCAATATCTTCAACATATTTAATGTAGTGAGGTGAGCCTGTATCTAAAACAGAATCTTCGCCGTCATTGGTAATCGTTGTAACATCACCCATTTTCAGCTTTACAATATTTCCGTTAATTTCGGCTTCATGAAGTCCGTCAATCGCCGTAAATACAGTTTTATTATTTTTAAAAATCGAAAGGAAGTGAGCAAAAGCCACTGAACAACGGGCACCGTTTCCGCAGAAGCTTTTGGAACCGTCAGAATTATAGTAATCAACTTCAAAATCTACATTTTCGGCTGCGTTTATTTTAATCAATCCGTCTGCGCCAATTCCGAAACGGCGGTCGCACAATTTTTGAATATTCGCAATTGAAAGGCCATCCCACTCTCCGGAGCGATTGTCTACCATTACAAAGTCGTTTCCAGTTCCCTGATATTTATAAAATTCCATACTTCTGTTCTCTCTAAAATTAGCCTGCAAAATTAATGTAATTAAAACGAAAAAACGAACAGCGATTGCTGTCCGTTTTATTATTTAGAATGATTATCTTCTTGATCCGCTTCTTTGAGGATTGTTATCCGAATTATTGTTGTTTTGAGGCGTTGTCTGCGTGTTGTTTCTATAGTTTCCGCTATTGTTCTGTGTAGGCTGCTGCTGATTTCTCATCCCACTGTTTCTCTGACTTTGATTCCGAGTGCTTGAGTTACTTTGGCTTCTCACACCGTTATTCGAGTTATTTCTAGGCGGATTATTATTGTAAGTTCTTTGACTGTTATTGTATCGGTAAGAGTTATTCCCGTTTCCTACACCGTTATTAGGTCTTTGACTTGTTGTAACGTTTCCTACAGCTCCCGAATTACGTTGTATGTAGACTTTATTTCTATTATCTCCGTAGTAATAAGGTACACCGTTGTCGTAATAATATCGCATATCGTCTCTGTAATAATATCCGTCGTTACCATAATAACCACCGGAACCATAATATCCTGAAGGAGCGTAATAATATCCGTTATCATAATAAGGATCTCCATAAGCACCGTAGTTGCCACCGTAAGCAGCACAAGATGCCAAGCTAAAACCAAGTAGAAGACCCGCTGTTATTTTTAATATATTTTTCATAACTGTACTGTATTTTTTTCTTTAAAACTTTTTTTCCAGTTGACATATCCTATGATTGCCATTATGGTAAATACCAAATATTGAACCGAAGTTATTCCGTATCCTTTATAAATATACATAGGAATAGAAATTAGATCGCCCAAAATCCAGAAAACCCAATTCTCAATGCGTCTTTTCGCCATCAGCCACATTCCGACCAAAAATACAGAAGTTGTAAAAACATCAAGCCAATTTGCCCAATCCAGATGGTAAAAGCCAAATTCTATATTCTGTGATGAAAAATGATTGTCGATATAAGGTTTATAGTAATAAATAATCATCACTAAAAATATGCTTAAGATAAAAAGCATTGCCGCCATCATCCATTCTTTCTTTTTTGCCCAGGAAACTTCTACGTGAATCTGGTCTTCGGAATTTTTGTTCCACAAAATCCATCCATAAACACTCATTATTGAATAATATACATTTATCATACAATCTCCAAGCAAGCCGGCGATAAAAAGAAGGTAAACGTAGATGACGGTAGAAATAATTCCTGTAGGATAGACCCAGATGTTCTTTTTAATTGAAAAAAATACACTCATAATTCCTAAGACAGTGGCAAAAGTTTCAAGAAAAATTTGTGCGTCAGTATATGATTCGTAGGGTTTTATGAAAAGATCATACATATTCATGGTTTCAAAAATAAGCAAAAAATACAGTATTTTAAAATGCATTAAAGAAGGTGAAAATCAGTTTTGTACAACTTAAAATGAAAATAAATTGACGAAAGTTTATTAATAAATGTTAAGGTCTCCAAATTTTTTATATTTTCGTAAATCTTTAAAACAAAGAAAACAATATGTCAAATATTTGGAAAACAAAACCGCTCGGAGCCTATGAGGCTGATATGAAAAAGAGTGAGCTCAAAAGAGTTCTGGGGAAATGGAGCCTTACTGCCATTGGTATCGGAGCAATTATCGGAGGTGGAATTTTTGTACTTACAGGTACCGGAGCTTATTATCATGCGGGTCCTGCTTTAGCTTTATCATTCGTCGTTGCAGGTATTGCCTGTATTTTTGCCGCACTCTGCTATGCAGAATTTGCTGCTTTATTACCTGTTGAAGGTTCGGCTTATGCTTATGCATACGGAACGGTAGGCGAGGTATTCGCTTGGCTTATCGGTTGGGGACTGGTGCTGGAATATGCGATGGGCTCGATGACGGTGGCTGTTTCCTGGTCGGGGTATTTCAATAAATTTTTGAAAATCATTAACGTAGAGCTTCCTTATTATCTCACCAATGATTTTGCTACAGCAAAACAATATGCAGTAGCTCATGGTTTAACAGAACCTAACTTTGCGTTTAATCTACCGGCATTTATCATTGTTTTGATTGTTACTTCAATTTTGGTAAAAGGGACAAAAGAAGCTGCAGGGGCAAACAATATGATTGTGATTTTAAAAACTTCAGTTGTTGTTTTTGTAATCGTTGTTGGAGCTTTATTTATCAATATGGATAATCTTACACCATTTATTCCGGACGAAAAAATGATTCTTCAGTCAGATGGAAAAATGGGAGCAGCGTATGGCTTTAACGGTATTATTGCCGGTGCAGCTGCTGTTTTCTTTGCATACATTGGCTTTGATGCCGTTTCGACGCAGGCTGCAGAAGCAAAAAATCCTAGAAAAGATATCCCTTTTGCAATTATTACTTCGTTGTTGGTTTGTACAGCTTTATATATCTTAATGTCATTAGTTCTTACGGGAATGATGAGTTATAAAGATTTCGGATCGGTTCCTGATGCATTAACGGCACCTGTTGCTGTCGCTTTTGAGAAGGCTACCGGAATGAACTGGGCAGTAATCTTGATCACTGTTGCAGCAACTATTGGATTAATCTCTGTATTATTGGTAATGATGTTGGGACAGTCTAGAATTTTCTTAGGAATGGCAAAAGACGGTCTTCTTCCGAAAATGTTTAAAGAAATTCACCCGGTAAGAAAAACTCCTTATAAAAACACTATTCTTTTAGGTTTAATTGTAGCTACAGTTGCAGCACTTACACCAATCAGTACTTTGGTACACATGTGTAGTTTCGGGACTTTATTTGCATTTACAATGGTTTGTTTTGCAGTTTGGCTTTTGAGAGTAAAAAAACCGGAACTAAAAAGAGGTTTCAAAACTCCTATGCTTCCTGTTGTAGCATCATTAGGTATTTTAATCAATATTTATTTGATCATCAACTTAGAGCCTAGCGCAATCTACATGGCAATTGGCTGGTTGGCTTTAGGACTTCTAATTTACTTCTTGTATGGGAAACGTAACAGTGTTCTTAACAAAGGTGGTTACGATGAATTTATCGAGAAATAAGTTTTAAATATATACTTTTACAATCCGCAGTCTACTTCTGCGGATTTTTTTATTTTTGTTATTATGAAAAAGATCTTCACTTTGTTGTTTTCTACGATTGGTTTATTGATGTTTTCTCAAAAAATTGAAAATTTTGAAACTATTTTAAATGATAAAATTAGCATCAGAGCAATCGAATTGTACGATAATAAAGTCTGGTACAGCGGAACAGATTCTAAATTTGGCTTTGTTGATTTAAAAGATCATAAAATTCAAAAACAGATTAAACTCTCTGAAAAGAATTTACAGTTTAGAACATTAGCACAAAATAAAGACGCTTTTTACGCTATTAATATTGAAAGTCCGGCTCATTTTTTTAGAATAGATAAAAAAGACCTTTCGGTTGTAAATACTTATACAGATACCTTAAAAACGGCATTTTACGATGCATTAATTTTTGTAAATGATGAGCATGCGGTTACTTTCAGTGATCCCGCAAAAGATTTGAATCTGAAATTATCTTTTATAATGCCAAAATTGAATGCTGTTTTGGATTTCAATACACTCACCAAAAGAGAAGGCTTTAATACTATAAAGTTGAATGAAGGTGAAGCGGCTTTTGCAGCAAGTAATACCAATATTGCTCATCAGGGAACTAATATCTGGATTGCAACAGGAGGTAAAAGCTCAAGAATTATTAAGATAGATTATACTACTTTAAAATCAAATGTTTATAAAACACCTTTCGTTCAGGGAGAATCGGCTCAGGGAATGTATTCAATTGATTTCGCAAACGAAAAATTCGGAGTTGCAGTTGGTGGTGATTACACAAAACAGGAAGCCAATGTCAATAATATTGCAACCACAAATGACGGAGGAAAAACCTGGCAGATTCAAGCATCAGGAAAAAATGCTGGATATACAACGTGTGTAAAAATAAAACCTAATTCTAAAGGAAAGGAAATGATTTCGGTTGGAGATCAACACATCAGTTATTCTTCAGATTTCGGAAAAACTTGGAAGAAAATTTCTGATGAAAAAGGATTTTATGTTTGCAAATGGGTTGATGGAAATACGGTTGTTTTTGCAGGAAAAGATAAAATTTCGCTTATGAAATTAAAATTTTAAATCTTTTAGATAGAACATATCTTTTCAATTGAAACAGATTTAAAATTTCTTAAAATTACCTTTGATAAAATTTTCGCATGAAAAATTTAAAAATATTTCTATTATTACTTCCGACATTTTTTTATACTCAAAAAATAAGAGTTTTTATTTTGGCGGGTCAGTCGAATATGAATGGTTTTGGGTATAATAAAGATCTTCCCAATGATTTAAAAACGGTTAAAGAAGTTTATATTTTCCATGGGAATTCTGTTCCTGACGGAGAAAAAAATGGCGGAACAGGAAAGTGGGATGTTTTGAAAGCAGGAAATGGAACTGGTTTTAAAACTGACGGAAAAACAAATACACTTTCAGACCGATTTGGTTTGGAAATAACGTTTGCCAAAAGAATGAAAGAACTCTTCCCAAACGATAAAATTGCGTTGATCAAATATGCAAGAGAGGGAACTTCAATAGACAGTCTTGCGACAGGAAGTTTCGGGTGTTGGGATTCAGATTATCACGGGAAAAATGGATTGAATCAATATGATTATTTCCTAAATACGGTAAAAAATGCTTTAAGTGAAAAAGATATTGACGGAAACGGAAAAGCAGACGAGTTACAAATGTCCGGAATTTTGTGGATGCAAGGGGAAGGAGACGCAAGCTACAACGAAGAAATTGCCAATAATTATTACACTCATCTGAAAACTTTGATGAATCAGATGCGGGCTGCCTTACGTACCGATGATATACCGGTTGTTATTGGAAAAATTTCAGATTCGGGTAAAAATGAAAAAGGAAAAGTCTGGGCAATGGGAGAGTTGGTACAGTATGCTCAGGAAAAATTTGTCCGCAATGATAAAAACGCTGCAATTGTTCGCTCAACTCAAAAATACAATTACGGAAACGATCCATGGCATTATGACAGTGCGTGTTACATTGATTTGGGAAAGAGTTTTGCAGACGAGGTATTTAGACTCATTATAAATTTCGAAAAGAAAGACTAATATAATTCATGATCTCTAATTCAGAAGTAATGGTTAATTTTGCAGAATGAAATGTATCAATTTCATCAGTTTAGAAAAAATATAAAGTTTCAAATGAATTCGTTAATCGATAAATATAATATTCCAGGCCCGCGTTATACGTCTTATCCCACTGTTCCATATTGGGACGAATCTACTTTTTCTCCGGAAAAGTGGAAATCTAGTGTCATCAAATCTTTTAATGAAAGCAATTCGGCAGAAGGAATTTCAATATACATTCACCTTCCTTTCTGTGAAGCATTGTGTACTTTTTGCGCTTGTCACAAACGTATTACAAAGCAGCACAGTGTAGAAGTTCCTTATCTTGAAAGTGTCTTAAAAGAATGGATGCTTTACCTTCAATTATTTAATGAAAAGCCAAAGTTAAAAGAACTGCATTTAGGGGGCGGAACACCTACATTTTTTTCTCCGCAAAATCTAAAAACCTTATTGCAGGGAATTTTTGATACCGTTGAAATCGCAGAACATCCTGAATTTTCTTTTGAAGGTCACCCGAATAATACAACAAGAGAACATCTTCAGACTTTATACGATTTAGGTTTTCGCAGAGCCAGTTTTGGGGTGCAGGATTATGATCCTAAAGTTCAGAAAGCGATCAATAGAATTCAGCCTTTTGAAAACGTAAAAAATGTTACAGAATGGGCGAGAGAGATTGGGTATACAAGTATTTCTCACGATTTGGTTTATGGTTTACCGCATTCCAATTGGGAAAGTATGGCTCTTACCATTCATAAAACTTTAGAGCTGAAACCGGATCGTCTTGCTTATTATTCTTATGCTCATGTACCATGGATAAAAGGAGTAGGTCAAAGAGGTTTCGATGAAAACGACCTGCCAAGCGGTGAAGAGAAAAGAAGATTGTATGAAGACGGAAAAAAATTATTAGAAGAATTAGGCTATAAAGAAGTCGGGATGGATCATTTTTCTCTTGAAGAAGATGAGTTGTACAAATCTATGATTTCAGGAGATATTCACCGTAATTTTATGGGATATTCTTCGAGCAAAACTCAATTAATGATAGGTTTAGGGATGAGTTCTATTTCAGATTCTTGGTATGCTTTTGCTCAAAATGTAAAAACGGTTGAAGAATACCAGAAAATTGTTGAAGAAGGTGAAATCCCTGTAGTGAAAGGACATGTTTTAAATGAAGAAGATTTATCGATCAGAAGACATATTTTAAATTTAATGTGTCAATTGGAAACCACTTTTGAAAATAAAGATGCCATTCCAGAGCTTGAAAATGCTTTTGATATGCTTCAGGAAATGGAACGCGATGAATTGGTTGAAATTAATCATAATCATATAAAAATCACAGAAAAAGGAAGGGCTTTCACAAGAAATGTAGCCATGGTTTTCGATCTCAGAATGTTGAGAAACAAACCTGAAACCAGAATTTTTTCAATGACAATATAACAAAAAGCGATTCAGAAATGAATCGCTTTTCTTTGCCTAAACCTAAACCTAAACCTAAACCTAAACCTAAGCCTAAACCTAAGCCTATTTAATAATTATTTTCTGGCTGTAAGATTTCAAATCTCCCGATTTAATGTTGATGTAATAAACTCCTGCAGGAATTCCTGTAATGTTGATACTGTTTTCAAAATCAAATTTTGTTTCGTCCAAAACTTTTCTTCCTTCAGTACTGAAAATTTCGGCAACGCTATTCTTATCTTTTAAGCCTTCGACAAAAATTCTTTCTGATGCAGGATTTGGGTAAACTCTGATCTGGCTGAATGTAGCATCCTGTACTCCCAAAGTTGTTGTGGTAATCTTATAAATCTTACCGTTATTTACAGCCCCTACATAAAGTTCGTTAAGATTGTTTTGTCCGAAAGTTGAAAAATTATTGCCGGTAAAGGGGGTAGTCCAGGAAATTGAGTTGTTTGCATCCATCATACCGATTTGTGAAGAACAGTAATCTGCAAAAAAATATTTTCCTTGCAGACCTGGGTTTTGTGTTCCCCGATAAACATATCCTCCGGTAATCGAACATTTGTTTCCGGAATGATCATAAACAGCAACAGGGAATGTCATCGTGGTAGAAGCTGCACATCCAGTGGCGTTATAAGTGTTATTTCCTTCGTAACATCTCCATCCGTAATTGATTCCTGCCTGCGTGATTGGCATCCGGTTGATTTCCTCAAAAAGACCTTGTCCTACATCAGCTATCATTGCATTTCCGGTAGTTAAGTCAAAAGAAAATTTCCATGCATTTCTTAGTCCATAAGACCAGATTTCATCTGCGCCATCAATTCCTACAAAAGGATTTCCTGCGGGAATATTGTATGGTCCCGTAGAATTAATATCCAATCTTAACAGCTTTCCTAACAATGAATTTTTGTTTTGAGCATTATTATTGGGATCGCCGCTACTTCCGCCGTCTCCCGTTACAATCCACAAATTTCCGTCAGGAGCAAAATGAATACTTCCACCATTATGGTTATCGAAAGGTTTTGGAATATTTAAAATGATTTTTTCTGAATTAGGATCAGCAGTATTCGGATTGGTAGAATTCACAGAATATCTTGCTACGATGATATTTCCTTCTGTGTTGTTGTAATACACGAAAAAATATCCGTTGGTTAGATATTGTGGGTGAAAAGCCAGACCTAAAAGTCCTCTTTCTCCATTGAATGTAACTTTGCTGCTTATATTAAGAAAGTCTGCAGCATTCACGGTTCCGTTGGGTTGTATAATCTTAATAATTCCATTCTGTTGTACTACGAAAAGACGGCTGTCATTTGCGTTGGTGATCTCTACAGGACTCGTAAGCCCACTTGCGAATTCTTCCAGTACAAAACTTTGAGATTGTACGATTAAGGAAGATAATAATGCTAATAAAAGTAATGGTCTTTTCATAATATTTTGAAATTTAGGGTGTTGTATTGTTGAAATGAAAATTTCATACCATTACCTGTTTTTAATATTTAATAAATTTAGCCATAAAATATCATTAAAATAAGATTGCCGATATATCTGAAAATAAACCATTTCTGTTGCCAAAAGTTCATAAAATATCAATAAAATCATTATATTTGCCGACTTAATTTAACGTAGTTATAACAAAATGCAAGGAAAAGGACTTATTACAATTGTTGCTATTGTACTAGGGTTAATTTGCTTAAATGAGCTATTACCAACCTGGTACGCCGGCAAAATTGAATCGCAAATCGAAGCTGCGAACGGAAACGAGAAAGAAATTCAGAGATTAAAGGATGAAACTTTAAATCTTGGGTTTACAGAACTTTCTTATGCTAAGGCAAAAGACAAAGAAATGAAGCTGGGTCTTGACCTGAAAGGGGGGATCAACGTTCTTTTGGAAATCAATCAGAGAGATCTGGTGAATGATTTAACTAATTATTCTACCAATCCTATTCTTATTGAGGCTCTAAACAGAACAGATGAAGCTCAGAAAAACTCTACAAAATCTTATATCGACAATTTCTTTGTTGAGTTTGATGCCGTAAACAAAGCAAAAGGCGCAAACCTTAAACTTGCAGATCCTGAAATCTTCGGAAATACTAATCTTTCTGAGATTAAATTTAACACCACTGATGATCAGGTAAAAAGCATTGTTAAAAAAAGAATTGATCTTTCTGTAGGTACAGCTTTTGAAGTAATCAGAACCAGAATTGATAAATTAGGAGCTATCCAGCCAAACGTACAGAGAGTTCCGGGAACGGCAAGAATCTCTGTAGAAATGCCGGGTATGAAAGATATCGATAAGGTTAAAAAGATGCTTCAGACTTCTGCAAAACTTCAGTTTTGGGAAATACAGCAGTTTGCTGAGGTTGCACCTTATTTCCAGACTTTAAGTGCTACAGTTGCTGCAAAAGGTGACTCTATGGGAGTTGCTAAAAATGTGAACTTCTTAAACTTAATGCAAGGAGGGAAATCAGGAACCATGAGCTCTGTAGGAAGTGTGAAATTGACAGATACTGCAAAAGTAAACAAGATATTAAACAGTAAAATTGCACAGTCTTTACGTCCTGCAAATATAAAATATACCCAGTTTATGTGGGGTTACAAGCCTGAATCTACGGATGAAAAAAGCTTAGTCCTATATGCTATAAGAGGTAATATCAACCAAAAAGCTCCGGTAGACGGTGCTGTAGAAACTGCAAGCATCGGTTACGATGAGTTGAGCAGAGTAGTGGTAGATATGCAAATGGATTCTAAAGGTGCTAAAGACTGGAAAACGCTTACCGAGAAAAACGTAGGAAAACCAGTTGCTGTAACTTTAGATAACAGAGTATATACTGCACCAAATGTACAGGGTGCAATTCCTAACGGTAGAACACAGATCTCTGGTAACTTCTCTCAGGAAGAAGCTAAAGAATTGGTAGACGTTTTAGGAGCTGGTAAATTACCTGCAGGTGCAAAAGTAGTACAAGCTACACAAGTAGGACCGTCTTTAGGGCAGGAGTCTATTGATGCGGGAGTTTTATCATTCTCTATTGCGTTCTTAATTATTATTGCGTACATCATTTTCTACTACGGTTTAGCGGGTGTTTATGCAGTAATTGCAATGATCATCAACTTATTCTATATTTTCGGAATTATGGATTCCGGAGACTTTACTTTAACGCTTCCTGGTATTGCGGGTATTGTACTTTCAATGGCGATGGCGGTAGATACCAACGTAATTATTTACGAAAGGACGAAAGAAGAATTATTTGCAGGAAAAAACATTCTTGAAGCTTACAAAGATGGTTTCAAACATGCATTAAATGCAATTATAGATGGTCACTTAACGATGATTTTGACGGCGGTAGTATTGTTCTTCTTCGGAACAGGTCCTATCAAAGGATTTGCATTGACGTTGTTGATTGGTGCTGTAATGACATTGTTTACATCAATCTTACTTTCGAGAGTAATGATTTTCCACAGATTAAATAAAGGTAAAAGTCTTTCAGTTTGGACGCCTCCAACGAAAAACTTATTCAGAAATACTTGGATCGATTTTATTGGAAAAAGAAAATATTCATATATTCTTTCTGCAATTTTAACGGTAATTTCTTTAGGGTCAATTTTCGTTAATGGATTTAAATTTGGTATCGATTTTACAGGAGGTAGAAACTACGTTGTAAGATTTGACAAAGAAGTAAATGCAGAAGATATTGAAAATGGTTTAGTTAAAGTTTTCACAACTCAGGATGGTAAAAATTCTTCTGTAGAAGCTAAAACTTTTGGAAACAACAATCAGCTGAAAATCTCTACAGATTATCTTATCAATGACGAATCATTGAAAGCTGACCAGACTATTGAGCAAAAATTATTTGAAGGTTTAAAACCGAATCTTCCTGCAAAAATGACTTTAGAAGAATTTAAATCTGCAGATACAGATCACGCAGGTATTATTTCTTCAGAAAAAGTGGGACCTTCTGTTGCTGATGATATTCAGACACATGGTACATTGGCAGTAGTTGCTGCTTTGGCAGGTATTTTCCTATATATTTTGGTGAGATTTAGAAAATGGCAGTTTTCATTGGGTGCTGTTGCGGCACTATTACATGATGCGATCATTATTTTGGGTGCGTTCTCGCTATTCCATTCTGTAATGCCTTTCAATATGGAGGTTAATCAGGATTTCATCGCTGCAATTCTTACAGTATTGGGTTACTCAATCAATGATACCGTAATTATCTTCGATAGAATTAGAGAATATCTTAGAGAGAAAAAAGCGCTTACTTTATCAGGATTGTTTGATGATGCTATTTCAAGTACTTTAGGTAGAACGTTCAACACTACATTTACTACATTACTTGTAATTCTTGCGATCTTCATCTTTGGTGGAGACAACTTGAGAGGATTTATGTTTGCATTATTAATCGGTATCGGTTTTGGAGCATACTCATCCATCTTTATCGCATCGGCAATTGCATACGATTTCCTTAAATCAGGAAAAGAAGAAGATGTACACGGTAAATCTTCTACAGATAAAGAATTACTTGCTACAAAGTAATATCAACTACATTAAATATATTAAAGAGCCTTTCACACGAAAGGCTCTTTTTTTTTATAACTTTTAAATTAATTTTAATTAAAACTAAAATTAAAACAGTTATTCCATCAACCAAAAACGATCAATTATCAACAACAATAATTCAACAATTTAGAACGAATATTTTTCCCGATTTCCTTATTTTTGCACAGTAATGGAAAATTCAAAAAAGAAAGCAGCAATGAGCTTTATATTTATCACCTTGCTGATAGATATAACGGGGTGGGGAATCATCATTCCTGTAGTTCCGCAATTGATTAAAGAACTGATTCATGCTGATATCAGTGAAGCTGCAAAATACGGTGGCTGGCTTGGTTTTGCGTACGCTTTCGTTCAGTTTGTTTTTTCTCCGGTTGTAGGAAATCTTAGTGATAAATTTGGGCGAAGACCTATTATTTTGATTTCACTTTTTGGTTTTGCCATTGATTATATTTTGCTTGCTTTGGCTCCTACGATTCTATGGTTGTTTATAGGAAGGGTTATTGCAGGGATTACCGGGGCTAGTGTTACAACAGCCAGCGCATATATTGCAGATATTTCTACAGATAAAGACAGAGCTAAAAATTTCGGTTTAATTGGTGCTGCCTTTGGTCTGGGTTTTATTATAGGTCCGGTTTTAGGTGGTGTTTTAGGACATTACGGAGCAAGAGTTCCTTTTTATGCAGCCGCAGGTTTATGTCTTTTAAATTTCCTTTATGGTTACTTCATCCTTCCTGAAAGTTTAGACAAAGACAAAAGACGCGAGTTTAGTTGGAAACGTGCAAATCCCGTTGGCTCATTCAAGTTTTTAGGAAAACATCCTGAAATTTCGGGGTTAATCTTTGCTTTAATTTTAATTTACATTGCAGGTCATGCCGTACAAAGTAACTGGAGTTTCTTTACCATGTATGAATTCGACTGGACAGAAAGAATGGTCGGGATTTCTTTAGGGGTTGTGGGCCTTTTGGTTGGGTTGGTTCAGGGAGTTTTAATCCGATGGACAACCCCAAAACTGGGTGAACAAAAAAGTATTTATTACGGATTGATATTATATGCAATAGGATTGCTGCTCTTTTCATTTGCATCCGAAGGTTGGATGATGTTTGTGTTTTTAATTCCTTATTGTCTGGGCGGAATTTGCGGTCCAGCCTTGCAGTCTGTGATTACAAAATCGGTTCCTTCAAATGAGCAGGGAGAATTGCAGGGAGCTTTGACGAGTTTAATGAGCGCAACATCTATTATCGGGCCGCCCGTGATGACCAATTTATTCTACTTTTTTACACATGAAGAAGCACCGTTTAAATTTTCAGGGGCACCTTTCTTTTTAGCATTTATACTCATGTCTGTAAGTGTTGTAATTACTTATTATGCTTTTCAGAAAAATAAATCTTAAAATTTGTTTAAAATTAAATATATCATATTTTATATATATAATCTTTTGTAATTTAGCACCATGGAATTAAGCATTGGAGAAATGGCACTTATTGCCATTGCAATTGTAGTTTTGTTTGGTCCGGATAAACTACCTCAAATTGCTCGTGATCTAGGATCTGGAGTGAGAAAAATGCGTGGCGCAGTAGAAGACATCAAAACTGAGATCATGAAAGAAACAGATAATCCTGTTTCTGAGATAAAACGTGAGATCGAGAAGGTGAAAGATGCTGCAAAAGATTTTAATCCGATGAAGAATATCGAAGAAAATATTTTAAACGAACAATCTCCCGCAACGGAATTACCAAAAGTAAAACCTGCGGATGACGAAACTTACGAAGGACCGGTAAGCCGTTAAAATATGGAAGAAATTATTCAGGAAGATAAAAATCTTTTCCTTTATCTAAACAATTTGGGCGATACCCCATTTGATCAGTTTTGGATGATGATTTCTGCAACCTGGATCTGGGTTCCGCTGTATGTAATACTTTGTTATCTTCTCTACAAAAATTTCAAATTAAAATCTCTGCTTTATATTCTCCTTTTCATAGCAATTGGAGTCACTGTTTCAGATCAGGTTTCAGGGATTTTCAAATATGGCGTTGCCAGATTAAGACCTTGTCATGATCCTTCGATTCAAAATGCGATGCGCATTGTAAAATGTGGCGGACAGTATGGTTTTTACTCTGCACATGCTTCAAATACTTTCTTTTTAGCAAGCTATTTAAGTTTTTTATTGAAAGATAAAATTAAATGGTTTCCTTATGCTATATTTATCTGGGCTGCAGTAGTAGCTTACAGCCGTATATATTTAGGAGTACATTTCCCAATAGATATTTTGGTGGGGGCGTTTGTTGGAACTTTATTGGGAGGGCTTTTTGCTATGCTCGCAAAAAAAGTGATAAACAAACAAACTATAAAACCATGAAAAAACATTTACTCATTCTCACCTTATTCGTAACGTCTTTTAGTTTTTTGTCTGCTCAGGATAAAAAAATAGCTGAAGAATGTTTTAAAAAAGCCGATTACCAATGTGCTGAAGAGCAATATTCGAAGTTGGTGCTTTCAGAGCATATTCAGAAATATCAATCAGAATATTACGTTAATTTAGGAACTGCACAGAGAAGATTAGGTAAAACGACTTTGGCTTTTAAATCCTATGAATCTGCTTTAAAATCAAATCCTAAATCTATAGCTGTTTACGAAAATCTTGCTTCTTTACATAATCAAAAAGGAAACCGCAACAAAGCTTTAGAATATGCCAATACAGGAATAATGCTCGAACCTGAAAACGCTGAAATTTATTTAATTCGATCTAAGATTTACAATAATTTAGGCAAAAAAGATCTGGCGATGGAAGATTTAAAACACATTCTCACTTTTGCTCCGGATAATATTTTTGCAAGAATAGGTTTGGCAAATCTTAAAAAAAATAACGGAGATCTTGAAGGTGCTTTAAAAGAATACAACCAATTACTCACTGAGAAGCCAGAGTCTTTATTGTATAACGGAAGAGCCGATATCTATCTGAAAATGAAAAAATCAAAAGAAGCTTTGGCAGACATCAATAAAGCGATTTCTATCGATCCTAAATTTTCCCAGTCTTACGTCACAAAAGCAATAATTTTATTCGATTCAGCAAAAGATAAAGAAGCGTGTTCCAATTTAGATAAAGCTGTTGCTTTAGGCCATGAAAAAGGTTTATTAACAGAGTTTGAAGGAAAGTGTAAAAAATAATAGACCTATTAAAAGCATTTTTGAATAAATATAACTTTTTATTTCTTAGCTGAATGAAATGCCTTTGCGAACTTATAAACGCTTACAATTAAAAAAAACTTTGTGAGCTTTGCCTTAAAAATTAAGATTCAATTAAATTAAAAAAATTCATGTTAAATATTGTTCTTGTAGAACCTGAAATCCCAAATAATACCGGCAATATCGGTAGATTGTGCGTAGGAACTGAAAGCAGATTGCATCTGATACATCCGTTTGGATTTTTGATTGATGATAAAAACCTGAAACGTTCCGGTTTAGATTATTGGGTGCATCTTGATGTAACAGAATACGAAAATGTTGATGAATGGATAAAAAATATTCCCGATCTGTCTCGTGTTTTTCTGATGAGTTCACACGCTGTGAAATCTTATCTGGAAACCGATTTTCAGGATGGCGACTGGCTGGTTTTCGGAAAAGAAAGTGTAGGCCTGAGCAAAGATGTTTTAGACCGTTTTGAAAATCATTTGACCATTCCGATGTCTAAATTGATTCGAAGTTTTAATATCGCAAATTCTGTTGCATTTGTAGTAGGAGAGGCGAAACGGCAGATTACCTTAAAAAAATAGTTTTAAAAGTATTTTCTTTTTAAAATTTGTTACGAAAGAGCGATCTGATAATAATATTGAGTTGTAAGAAAGCTCTCATTTGTTTTTAAAAAAAGTAATGAACTTTGAATTTAATTAAAAGTCTTTTGTATATTTGAAAAATATCACTTAATAAAGATTTATTTAAATTATGAAAACACTTTCCAGACTTGTTTTATCAACAGCTTTTGTAATGGCTTTAGCAATTTCAAATACTGCTTTTGCTCAGGAAACTAAAAACGAACTTGCCATCCATACCAATTCATTATTAGGAAATACAGTTAAAAGGCATGAAGCTTCTCCTGAATTAAAAGCAACTACTTTGATTTTAATTGACAAAAATGAAAGCTCACTTGAGGACCTCAAAGAACTTAAAGGAGAACATGTAAAAGGCGTAAAAGTACTTTTAGATGATTCTGTAAAGAAAAAATTCAGACAAAAAGGGATCAAAGAAATTATTTCAGTTACTACAAAATAGTTAATCGTTGTGATAAGGTTTGCCCTGTAAAATCTGATCAGCTCTGTAAAGCTGTTCTACAATAAAAAGCCGGATCATCTGGTGTGTAAATGTCATTTTAGATAATGACATTTTTTCGTTGGCTCTGCTGTAAATTTCCTCAGAAAAACCATAGGCTCCTCCAATCAGGATATGAACTTTTTTCACAGAAGAATTCATCCACGAATCTATTTTCTGTGAAAATTCACGGCTTGTGAACTGTTTTCCCTTTTCGTCCAGAAGAATAACAAGATCATTTTTATCAATTTGATTTAAAAATAATTTGGATTCTTCTTTTTTGAGAAGATCGGAAGAAAGATTTTTGGCATTTTTCACATCTGGGATTTCTATAATCTCAAAATTCCAATGTTTTGGGAGCCGGGTAAGGTAATAACTGATCAAAGATGTAATTTCTTTGTCATCTGTTTTCCCAATACAAACTAAACTGATTCGCATTTCTTATATTTGCTGAGCACAAATATACTTTATGGCTATAAAAATTCCTAAATTTATCGTAAGATTTCAAGAGTTTCTAGACGACATCCATCTTCCTGTACTCGGAATATCGCTTTGGCAGATGTTTCAGATCTATATTTCGGGAATTTTCAAAGGTAATATAGGGCGAAAAGCTGCCAGTATTTCATGGAGTTTTACGTTAAGTTTATTTCCTTTTTTACTTTTCTTGCTTTCGGTAATCCCGTATATGCCGCATTATGATAAGCTTCAGTTCTACATTTTTGAAGTTTTGATGCATAATATTTTCCCATCCAATATTGAAGGCGATGTCCGAGGTTATATTGAAGACAGCATTATTCCCAATATGAAGGGAATTAGTAATTTAACGATTCTTATTGCGCTTGTTTTTGCGACGAACGGTACTTTTTCTTTGATTAACGGGTTTAATGAAAATTCAGAAGAAAAACTGACAGATGTAAAAGAATTTATTCTTTCTTTTTTTATCACAATAGGCTTTGTAAGTATTATCTTTTTATCACTTTTTGGCGTGTATTATGTGGAAGTTGTACTCAAACTCTTTACGCCGTCTTATGACGTCTCCTGGCTTGAGAGAAACTTATCAAAGATCATCGGTTTTGTGTCATTTCCTATATTTTACTTTATACTTCTGGCGATGTTTTATTGGTTGGGAACAGTAAAGATTATCAGATTCAGACAGGCGGTTCCGGGAGCAATTCTTACCACTGTTCTGTTTGTTGTGACAACGTATTTCTTTGCTCTTTATGTTAAGAATATTGCCCGGTACAACGTACTTTACGGTTCCATCGGAAGTATGATATTACTGATGGTTTGGGTGAATGTAAATGTTTATTTACTCCTTTTCGGTAATGAGCTGAATATGGCATTAAGAAAATTAAGAATAGAAAAGTTGCTTTCAGACGAGATCAAAAGAGAAACAAAAAATTATCATTCTGAAAATTCTGAGCCCAATCTTGAAAGTGATGACGAACACAAAAGACCTTATAATGATAAAAAAGAAAACTAGAATGAAAAAAAATATTGCAAAAGTGTTGATGATTGTATCTCTTGTAACTTTACAGTCGTGTACAGATATAGTTGATCAGATTTATGAAAATAAACAGGAGCAAAATACTTTCTCACCTTATCAGGGCAAGTATACCGGAACGTACACAGGAAATGCGAGCGGAGATTTAATTATTAATGTAAGTGAAAAAGGAACTATTGAAATAACAAGAATTACCCTTACCTCAAGCGAAACTTATATTACTGGTTTTATAAATGCATCTTTTAATACCACTAACAGAGCACCGTCGGGTTTTATGCTGATCGGGAATCTCAATTCGCAGTTGGGAACCTGGGAAATGGGTAATCTAAAAGGAAATTGGAGTGTTAAAAAGAACTAATTCTTCTTGTACTTCTTGGCTTTCTTTTTCTTCTTTTCTTTGAACTTAAATTTAAGATCACATATCCGGAAATTGCTGCAATAAATGAAGCAATCAAAATAGCAAATTTGGCTTCATCCTGAAAATCTACTTCATGTTTAAAGGATAATAATGCGATAAATATCGACATCGTGAATCCAATTCCTGCTAAAAGGCCGACGCCGAGCATTTGGCTCCATGACGAACGCTGCGGAAGTGCGCTGATTTTTAGCTTTACTGCAATCAGTGAAAAAAGATTAATTCCTATTAATTTTCCTAAAACAAGTCCACCAATTATTCCTAATCCTAAACTGTTGAATAACCCGTCAACCATACCGCTGTTAAACGTAATATTAGTATTGGTCAATGCAAAAATAGGCATGATGATAAAGCTTACCGGAAAGTGCAGGGTATGCTCGAGTTTCTCCAAAGGTGATATTTTTATTTTAGAGACATTAGTCGGGATACTTAAAGCAAGTAAAACGCCTGCAATCGTAGCATGAATTCCCGAATGATGTAGGAAATACCATAAAAATATGCCTGGAATAATATAGAAAATCAGTTTTGTAACCTTTAAAAAATTTAAGATAAATAAAACAGCGACGATCCCTACAGATAGCAAAAGGTAGATCCAATGTATTTGTTCTGTATAAAAGATGGCAATTACTAAAATGGCACCCAAGTCATCAACAATCGCTAATGCTGTAAGAAAAATCTTTAGTGAAGCCGGAACCTTCTTCCCCAACATCGAAATAATTGCCAAAGAAAAAGCAATATCCGTCGCCATCGGAATTCCCCATCCGTTGCTATACTCTGTCCCGGAATTGAAGATGCTGTAAATAACCGCAGGAACTACCATTCCGCCAACCGCAGCAAAAATAGGAAGTGAGGCATTTTTAAAAGATGAAAGCTCGCCTTCTACAAGTTCTCTTTTAATTTCTAATCCTACCAAAAGAAAAAAAACAGCCATCAAGCCATCATTAATCCAGATACTTAATGGATATTTCAGATCTACATTTTCAAAACCTAACTGATAATCTAGAATTTGTTGGAACCCGGTTCCTAATGATGAGTTTGCGATGATTAATGCAAAAAAAACACAGAATATCAGTAAAACTCCTGATGATTGATTGCTTTGAAAAAATTTGTTAAAGTATTGGTTCAGCTTCATTTTCTATTTTTAAATACGTCTAATTCTTGAGATTCCGTCGATTGCTTTTAATTTTTTAAATGTTTCTTCAAGCTGACCTTTATGTTTTACTTCTAAATTGATATTTCCTGTAAAAATACCATTATTAGATTCAATAGACATACTTTTCATATCCATTCCCATTGCACCGCTTATTACGGTGGTAATATCGTTGATCATTCCCATTCTGTCGAGGCCTTCGATCTCAATTTTAATACGGTTTTTGAAGCTTTCTTCATTTACCCATTTTGCAGGAATTACTCTGTAGTCGTACTGTGCACGGAGATTAATCGCATTCGGACAATTGTCACTGTGAACTTTTATTCCGTCTGAGATCGTAATGAAACCGAAGATTTTATCTCCCGGAATTACTGTACAGCACTTAGCGTAGCTGTAATTCAGTTTTTCTTCATCTTTCCCGAAAACGATCATATCGAGATTGATTTCTTTCGGCTCTTCGTAATGCTGGTTTTTATTTGAGCTTCTTTTAAACCTTGAAAGCAAATTATTGAAAACATTTTTACTTTCAATATATTTTCTTAAGCTGCTCGCATCAAGTTCATTTGTCTGGAATTTTAAGAACAGTTCCTGAGAAGTCTTTAGGTTGAAAAACTTCTGAAGCTTGTTGATTTCCTCATCATTAAAATTAATTTTTGCATGACGAAGTTTTCTCTGCAGAATTTCTTTTCCTTCTTCTACGAATGAGTTTTTCTCAGAATTAAGGAAACTTTTTATTTTCGATTTAGCTTTTGATGTTACTACAAACTCAAGCCAGTCAAACTTCGGTTTTTGATTTTGAGATGAAAGAATATCTACCTGATCACCGTTTTGAAGAACATACGAAATAGGAACCAACTTTCCATTTATTTTTGCGCCTAAACATTTCATTCCCAAATCCGAATGTACCGAAAAAGCAAAATCTAAAGCGGTAGCATTGGTCGGAAGAATTTTAATTTCACCTTTTGGAGTAAATACAAAGACTTCTTTAGAATATAAATTAAGTTTGATGTTATCTAAAAGCTCAGAAGTTGTAAGATTCTGCTGCTGTTCGAGTACATCACGTATTTCGGTAACCCACTTTTCAAAATTTCTGTCATCATTGCTTTGTTTGTAACCTTCTTTGTATTTGTAATGGGCAGCAACACCTTTTTCGGCAATATCATCCATTCTTTCGGAACGGATCTGTACTTCAATCCACTTTTTATCGGGTCCAAGAACGGTTAAATGTAAACTTTCATAGCCTGTAGATCTTGGCTGAGTAATCCAGTCACGCATTCTGGAGGGATTACTGTGATAGACATCTGTTACGATAGAATATATTTTCCAGGCAAGGAATTTTTCATTCTTAGCATCAGATTTATAAATAATTCTGATGGCGTAATTGTCGAAAACTTCTTCAAAAGAAACGCCTTGTTTAAGCATTTTCCTGTAAATGGAAGAGATGGCTTTTGCGCGGCCTTTTATACTTACATTTAGACCTTCATCCTTTAATCTTTCAGAAACTTCCTTTGTAAACTCATCGATATAGCGAATTCGGTTTTCTTTTGCCAACTCCAATTTTTCGGTAATCTCATTGAAAATATCAGGATTATTATACTTTAACGATAAATCTTCAAGTTCAGATTTGATGTTGTATAATCCCAATCTGTGAGCCATTGGGGCATAGATATAGACCGTTTCTGAAGCAATTTTTTTCTGCTTATCGGGCGCCATGCTTTCCAGCGTTCGCATATTGTGTAGCCGGTCTGCAATTTTTATAAGAATTACACGGAAATCTTCAGAAAGGGTCAACAGTAATTTTCTGTAGTTTTCAGACTGTACAGAAATATTCTGATGATTCATGATCGAAATCTTCGTCAGCCCGTTAACAACTCCCGCAATTCTTTCACCGAAAATCTTCTTCAGATCTTCATAAGTGTATTCGGAATCTTCTATAACGTCATGTAAAAGCGCACAGGCAATTGATGAGGCTCCTAAACCAATTTCTGTAGCAACAATTTTGGCAACAGCAATAGGATGATAAATGTAGGGTTCACCAGATTTTCTTCTTTGGTCTTTGTGTGCATCAAGAGCAATATCAAAAGCCTTTCGGATGAGTTTGTTATTCTCTTCATCCAAAGTTCTATATGTGTTAGAAATCAGGTCTTTATACCTCGCTGAGATTTCTTTATTTTCTTGTTCCAAGTCGTAACTCATCTGTGTAAAAGGCTTTATTTAGACGAAAATACGAAAAATATTATGATTAGTCAATGTATAAAACCAAAAATCCGCAGAAATAAATTCCACGGATTGGGTTATAAGTTTTTAGTTTAATTTTTAAGCTTTCACTTCAGAATTCATTCCGTCATGCTGTACTTTTATTCTTACATCGGGACTGCTGTGAATTTCTGCCTTGCTTCGTGCATCAATCAATCTTTTAAGATGAGTATATGATGCCTGATCAATGCTCATATTTTCAAATAAATAGATTTTGTGTGCGTGATTTTCATTAAAGATTTGCCTCAATTTGTCGGTTAGATCTTTATTTTTTATTTCGACACTCGCCAAGTATTGGGAGTTATGATGATCATCACTAAGGTACACAATGTACTCAGAATCTAAGAATCCTAAATCCTCAACTTCTAGCTCGAGTTTTTTGTAATCGCTCTGTGTCCCAAATAATCCTGCTAAGATGCTTGACATAGTAATATTGTTTAGTATTGGTTATCTAAAGATAGCAATATTTTCAATATTATTAGTAAAAATATAAAAAAAATTAATATATTTTATTTCATCTATAATGTTTTAATATAAATTAATAAATTATCTATTTTAAGTTAAAATTATTTATTGTAAAAATTAAGATAAATAGTCAATTTATTTTTTTCCATTTTTGTTTCGTGAGAATGGTGTCAATGTTTTTATAAAACTTTAAAAGACCTAATGTTCCTTTTTCTCCGTGATCATATATTTTCTTTTCTTTGCCGTTGTCAAAAATGATAAGTGTTTCTACAGAAGAGCAGTGGGTACATTCAATGCTATAATGGTTTTTCAAATCAGTAAAATCAATATCATTAAAATTTTCAGATAAATTTTTAAAGCTTGATTTATTTATTCCAACATATTTCCCTCTAAAATTATTGTAAAAATAAGATTGAAGAATTGCTGAATCATTTTTTAAAGTTAAATCATATATTTTTTCAGGCAAATAGCCACCATTTTGAGTAAATATGATTTTTTCAATATTATATTTTTTTGTTGATTTAGTAAACTCTGTCAATTCATTATTTTTAATCATTAGTGTATCGTATTGTAAAAGATCATTTCTATTTTCAATATGCTTTTTGAAGCTTAATAGTTTAATTAAATTTTGATTTTTACGACGTATTATTTTTGCCGAAATGATATCGTAAACTTTGCCATTTCCTGGATTTAATATTTCGTAACCCTTTGTACTGCTTATAATTAAAAGTGTATTTTTATAATCGGCGTCAATGAGGATTTTTACAATATGATTTTCATTTTTTGATTCCGGATAGCTGAGATTGACTAAATAATCTATTTTCCCGTCATTATTTAAATCTGCTTCATAAATAGACTTAAAATTCTCCTTATCTAAAATTTCTCTGAAACTTTTTAAAGAATCAATAAAATCATAACCATAAGAAAAATCTGTTTTTAATTCTAAGTCTTTATATTCTTCATGTGAATGAATGATTTCTAAAACTTCTTTTTTATTAAGATTTTTTTTCTCACACGACTGTAGTAAAACAATTCCGATCAAAAGAATAATAAATTTCATTTGTAAGTATTTAATTGATAAAATAAAAGCCTGTTTAAAAAATTAAACAGGCTCTAAATTATTTAAATAAAATTAAATTCTTTCATTTTTAATTTCTTCAACAATTTCAGGATTTAGTAGAGTAGAAGTATCTCCGAAATTACTGAAATCTCCTTCTGCAATTTTTCTTAAAATTCTACGCATAATTTTACCCGAACGTGTTTTTGGAAGCCCTGAAACAAACTGAATTTTATCCAGTTTTGCAATCGGACCAATTTGATCAGAAATTAATTGATTGATTTCTTTAACCAGATTTTCCTGCTTTCTGTCTGATCCTGAATCTTTTAAAATTACAAAACCGTATAAAGCACTTCCTTTGATATCATGTGGAAAGCCAACAATTGCAGATTCTGCAACAGCAGGATGTTCATTAATGCTGTCTTCAATCGGTGCAGTTCCTAAATTATGTCCGGAAACAATCACCACATCATCTACACGACCCGTAATTCTGTAATATCCTACTTCATCCCTCAAGGCACCATCACCTGTGAAATATTTTCCAGGAAAAGCTGAGAAATAGGTCTCTTTGTATCTTTGATGATCACCCCAGATTGTTCTTGCAATTCCCGGCCACGGAAAACGTATGCAAAGATTTCCTGTCACCTGATTTCCTGTAATCTCATTGCGTTTATCATCCATCAAAACAGGTTGAATTCCCGGTAATGGAAGCGTTGCATAAGTTGGTTTTGTCGGCGTAACGAACGGGATAGGAGAGATCATGATTCCTCCGGTTTCAGTTTGCCACCATGTATCGACAATAGGACATTTTTTTCTTCCGACATGATCGTTAAACCAATGCCAGGCTTCGTCATTAATTGGTTCTCCAACAGATCCGATTACCCGTAATGAGCTTAAATCATGTTTGTCAACCCATTCTGTGCTTTCTTTTGCTAAAGAACGAATGGCAGTGGGAGCGGTGTAAAACTGAGTTACTTTATGTTTTTCAATCACATCCCAGAATCTATCCGGCTCGGGATACGTTGGAACTCCTTCAAAAATAACGGTTGTGGCACCGTTTAGTAGCGGTCCGTAAAGAATATAAGAGTGACCGGTAATCCAGCCAATATCTGCAGTACACCAGTAAATATCATTTTCCTGATAATTGAAAACATTTTTGAAAGTATAAGCCGAATACACCATGTAACCTGCGGAAGTATGAAGCATCCCTTTCGGTTTTCCTGTGGAACCGGAAGTGTACAAAATAAATAAAGGATCTTCTGCATCCATAATTACCGTCACGAAATCTGCAGAGGATTTTTCATACAAATCTTCCATCCAGAAATCTCTGCCTTCTTTCATTTTAATTTCGTTGTGAGTACGCTTTACAACTAAAGTTTTCTCTACAGTTGGGCATTTTTCTAAAGCTTCGTCAATAATTGATTTTAAATCTAAAACTTTGCTTCCTCTGTAGCTTCCGTCTGAAGTAATCAACATTTTTGCACCACAGTCATTCACTCTTGAAACTACTGCAGATGCCGAGAATCCTGCAAAAATTACAGAATGAACTGCTCCTAATTTTGCGCAGGCCAACATCGTCACTGCCAATTCAGGAATCATTGGAAGGTAAATGCAAACTCTGTCTCCCTTTTCAATGCCCATTTCACGCAGAATATTCGCGGTTTTATTGACTTTTGTATACAAGTCGTTGTAAGAAATATGTTGCGCCTCTTCTTTTGGATCATTCGGCTCCCAAATGATAGCAGTTTTTTCTCCCCTTACAGATAAATGTCTGTCGAGGCAGTTTTTGGTGATATTTAATTTAGCATCTTTAAACCATGTGATTTTTGCCTCATTCATATCATATTTTACCACTTTGCTCCATCTTTGGTACCATACAAAATTTTGGTCAGCTACTTTATCCCAGAATTTTTTCGGGTTTTTTATAGACTTTTTGTACTCTTCAAAATAGTGCGGTAAATCTTCTATCACGTAATTTCTCATACTTTTTATTTTTAGAAATTATTTATTTAATTTTTTTGTTTGAATTTATATTTTTTGTTTTTACGAAAGGTTCGCAAAGATTTTGTTTAAAAAAATCTTTGCGTTCTCAACGCGTTTTGCCCAGCAATGGATGATTTAAGAAATCATAATTTCAGTTGCATAATAGGTAGAAATCTGTCTTTAATTGATGTTCCAACTTCTCCGATTTTTACAAACCCGAAGCTTTCATAAAATTTCTGTGCATTCGGATCGGCGTCCAGAATTATTCTTTTGGCTTCACTCTTTTTTATTTTTAAAATGAAATCATTCATTAATAATTTACCATAACCTTTTCCGATATTTTCAGCTGACACAAATAGATTATCTAATCTCACGCTATCTTTTTCAATTTCAAAATAAGAATAATAAGCAACGATTGATTGCTTGATAATTAATTTATACACTTCATTATTTTGAATATATTCCTCAGTGATGGTTAGCAAATCTGACCACTTTCTCATCTGTTCATCAGAATATCCCCAATATGCCTTCGACTTTTTTGTAATATCAGTTAAAACTCTGTAGTCATGGGTATTTGCTTTAATAATTTCCATCATCACATTTCATTTTGACTAACCTCTATATTGCTGAATTTTCTCTCTCAACTCATCAATAATCTTTTCATCATCAATCGTCGACGGAATCTGAAATTCTTTCCCATCAATAATCGTTCGGATCAATTTTCTTAAAATTTTTCCGGATCTTGTTTTGGGAAGTCTTTTTACAACCATTACGCTTTTCAAAAAAGCAACAGCGCCTATTTTTTCTCTTACTTTCAGGATGATTTCTTTTTCTAAATTTTCTTCTGAAATTTCAGCACCGTTTTTCAAAACAACGGTTGCGAAAGGAACTTGTCCCCGCAGATCATCATCAATTCCGACAACGGCGCATTCGGCAACATCGGGATGGGAAGAAACAATTTCCTCCATTTCGGAAGTGGAAAGTCTATGCCCTGCCACATTGATGACATCATCCACACGACCTGTGATGAAAATATAACCGTCTTCATCTTTTATCGCACCGTCTCCCGAGAAATAATAGCCTTTATATTGTGATAAATAGCTTTTTTCAAAACGTTCATAATCGTTCCAAACTCCTAAAAGAGCACCTGGAGGAAGTGGAAGTTTGATGACTAAATAACCTTCTTTATGCTCATCCAGTTCATAACCATTTTCATCAAAAATTTTAATATCATATCCGGGAATTGGTTTTCCGGCAGCTGCTCTTTTAATTTTATAATCATCATTAAAAGTCATTAAACCTAACATCGGCCAGCCAGATTCAGTTTGCCACCAATGATCGATAGCGGGAACTCCGATATGTTTTTCGAACCAGTCTAAAGTGGCAACATCGCATCTTTCTCCAGCCAGAAACTGTTTTCTGAAATGGCTTAAATCATACTTTTTAACCAATTCGCCGTTTGGATCTTCTTTTTTAATAGCTCGAATTGCGGTTGGAGCCGTAAACATCGCAGAAACTTTATATTCTGAAATAATCCTCCAAAAAGTTCCCGCATCGGGAGTCATAATTGGTTTTCCTTCAAAAATAATCGTTGTATTTCGATTGATTAAAGGTCCGTAAACACTGTAACTGTGACCAACTGCCCAACCAAAATCGGAAGCTGCCCAAAATGTTTCACCATATTCAATTCCATAAATATATTTCATTGAAAACTTTAAAGCGGTTGCATAACCTCCGGTGTCTCTTGTGATTCCTTTTGGCTTTCCGGTGGTTCCTGAAGTGTATAATAAATACAAAGGATGATTGGATTCTACAGAAACACAATCCGCAGGTTCTGATTTTGAAACTAATTCTTCATAATCAATAATCCCTTCGAACATTTCATCATTATTGTCGACTAATTTTCTGTTGAAAACGATGATGTTTTCGACTTTATCCTGTGCCAATTCGATCGCTTTTTCTACTAAAGGTAAATAAGGAATTCTTTTGGCAATTTCAATTCCGGCGGTTGCGGTAATTAAGGCTTTTGGTTTACAATCATCAATTCTTACAACCAATTCGTGCGGCGCAAAACCTCCGAAAACAACATTGTGAATCACTCCGATTCTCGCACAGGCCAACATTGCAAAAAGCGTCTGCGGAATCATCGGCATGTAAACTACTGCCGTGTCACCTTTTTTTAAACCTAAAGAAACTAATCCACCTGCTAATTTTGAAATTTCTTCTTTAGCCTGATTGAAAGTATATTTTTTCTTTTGATTGGTCACTGGAGAATCATAAATAATCGCAATTTCTTCTCCGAAACTATCTTCAATATGCTTGTCAATACAGAGATAAGACATGTTGAGTTTTCCATCTGCAAACCATTGAGTGTAATTGTTTTCGTCTTTAGAAATAATTTGATTAGGAAACTCAAACCATGAAATTTCCTGCGCCTGTTCTTTCCAAAACTGCTCTTTATTCTCTATGCTTTGTTTAAATAAATTATCTGCGTTCATATTTGTTTTGTTTTAGTCATCGCGAGAAGCAATCTCTTAATCATCTTAACTTCTTAACTCAATCTCGACGGTTTAAATTTAATTTAGATTCGTTCACTCAATTTCATTTCATTCAGAATGATAATTTTGCGTAATTTTTTAGTCTTTCATCTTTGTTCTTTCATCTAAAATCTATTCAAACATTTCATCAATCTGCTGAATCAATTTTTTAATAGAATACGGTTTTGTTACATACGCATCAGCTCCCATTTCCAGCCCTTTTTCAATATCTTTCGGATTGTTTTTTGCACTTAGAAAAAGAACTTTTGTATTGTTTAAAGCTTCATTTTTTTTAATTTCTTCCAAAGTGCTGTAGCCGTCAAGATTCGGCATCATGATATCCAATAAAATAACGTCAGGAACAAGTGTTTTCAGGAATTCTAAAACCTCAGTTCCGTCTCTGGCGATAAATACTTCGTAACCAATTTTGCGGAAACTGTATTCCAAAGACATTAATATTTTGTGTTCGTCATCTGCAATTAATATTTTCTTCATTTTTGTACTTCGTTAAGGTTCAACTTCATTGTTTTTTATATTTTGAGAACCCGAAGGGTTCAGTCTTAATAGCCTTAGGTGAAAACCAATGGAATACAGATCGTAATTCGTATTAAACCAATCCGTAAGGGTTGAATAAATTTATGTTCATTTGAATGATTCGATTCCATGGTCTACTAAAAGCTTTTTAAATTCATCTTCAAACATTTCTGTTTTATGATGTTCCTTTTGATTTTTTATATAATTTATAATTCTTTCCTTATCTATTATTGAGCTGGTAAATGCTCCGTAACCTTCCTGCCATCCCGCAAATGCTGGAAACAAGCCTGATTCTTTCATCCATAAGTTTGTCGCAACTTTGATATCTTTTACCAAATTACTGAGATTTATGTTTGGATGGAGGTCACAAAAAATATGAATGTGGTCTGGCATTCCATTAATTCTATATAATTTACATTTTTTATTGTTTAAAACACCCCAAATATATTTGTAAAGTTGTGTTTCGTTCTTTTCATTAATTGTTGGTTTTCTATATTTTGTTCCGAAAACAATATGATAGAATATTTGTCTGTATGTTCCCATTTGTGTTTGTTTTAAAATTGAACCCTGTCGGGTTCTGATTGTGTTGAATTTTCCATAGGTTTCACCTACGGTTATTTTTATTAAACCGTGTCGGGTTCATCATTTTGGATGTTATTCTCCTTTGTTAAAATAATAGTAAAAGTCACCCCCAATCCGCTGTTTTCTGCTTTTATAGTTCCGTTGTGGGCTTCAACAATTCTTTTTGATATTGCTAATCCGAGCCCGCTTCCGGTTGGTTTTATAATGTTCTGATTTTTAGACTGGTAAAATTTATCGAAAATGACCTCCAAATCTTCTTCCGGAATATTTTTTCCGGTATTGAATATTTTGATAGTTAAAAAATGATCTTTTTCTGAAAATTTAGTTTGAATAGTGCCCTGTTCATCAGTAAATTTCAAAGCATTTCCTAAGATATTCTGAAACAGTTGGATGAATCTTGGTTCATCATATTTAAAAAGATAATTCTTTAATAAATCAACTTCACTTACATGAATAAATTTCTGCTGAATTAAATGTAAAATCGGGTTTAAAGCTTTTTTGTAAGTATCAATAATATTATTTTCCTGAATATGTAAAGCAATTTCTCCGTGCTGAAGTTTGTCTAGATAAAGAATATCATTTATAATTTCGCTTAAACGGTCAGATTCTGTGATGATATTGTTTAAAAATTCTTTTTTAATCTCTAAAGGAATATCATCGTCGTCTGCTAAAATTTCTCCTGCTGAACGAATGGCTGTAATTGGCGTTCTCAATTCATGTGCCACTGAATCTAGAAAATCATCTTTCTGACGGTCTTTTACAATTAGATTTTCATTGGCTGCGCTCAGGTCATTTGAAAGCTGTTTCAGTTCTTCAGATTTTTCAGTCAGTTTTTTATTTAATGAAATATTCTCTTTTGATTCTTCTAAAATATTTAGAACTTCCTTTAGAGAAATTTTATCTTCTTTCGTTACTCCTTCAATTAAAATTTTCGCAGAAGCTGTACCGATTCTTCCCGCCAAAAGGTTTTCAGAGAATTTTATAAATCTTGAATCTGCAGTTTCGGTTTGTGAATCAATATTGTATTTAATGTTGAAAATCCGCATTGCTTGTTCGGTTTTCTTTTTGCCTAAAAAACGTTCAAGAATGCTCTTAATATCAGAAACGTAAGCAGTTCCGCGCCAGATAAATGCATTTTCGTGATTTTGAATATACTTGTCAATGTCAACATATAATTCAGCGAAATTTCGCTCTCGGTAATTTCCTTTCATGCTTACAGAAAGTATCGTAAACAAACCTGTATTGACTAAAATCGACCAAAAGAAAATTTCCGGGATTCTACTTAAATAGGGAATGCTGAAGAAATCGAAAACATCATACATGTCGCGTAAAACTCCTTTTATTTCTGAATTATAAGAAAAATAATATTGCGGAATAATCAATCCGAAATAACAGATGATTAATCCGGCAAAAAGCCCAGTTATCGCACCTTTGTAGCTTCCTCTTCGCCAGAATATTGCCCCGAAAAATGCAGGCGCCAGTTGTGCAATAATGACAAATGAAATTAAACCAACTGAATCTAACGAAGTTTTTAGAATAAAATATTTGTAAAAAGCAAAAGCAACAATGATCAAACCGAAAATCGAAAATTTACGAATGTTGGTAATGTTTCTGGTGTTTTGAATTTCATTTTCAGCTTTAAATTTTCCTAATAAACCGTATGGAATAATTAAATTGTTTGAAAGCATGATCGACAAAGTAATCGCCGAGATAATGATCATCGAAATACACGAACTCAAACCTCCCAGGAACACCAAAACAGTAATTAAAGTATTATCAAAATGTTGCGGAATGAGGATAGAGTAGAACTCGGGATTTACGTTTTGATCTTGAAAAATCAATCTTCCGCCCCATGCGATTGGAAAGATGAAAATAGTAAATATCAAAAGATACAGCGGGAAAAACCAGATTGCTGTTTTGATATGTTTTTCCTGTCTATTTTCGACAATTGCAGTGTGAAATTGTCTGGGTAAAATACAAATTGCTGTTCCGGAAATCATACACAAAACCATCCAATTCATGGCGCCTTCAATTCCGTTAAACGTATTTTTAGCTTTAAAATCCGAGAATTTACTCGCTTTTTGATACAGGTCTGAAAATCCGTCAAACGCATAATAAATCACAAATAATCCTAAGATAATGATGAAAAATAATTTAAGAAAGCTTTCCAAAGCGATTGCGGAAATTATTCCTAACCGTTTTTCGGAAGCATCAACATATTTTGTTCCGTAATAGGATGAAAATACAGCGATTAGTACAACCACAAAAGTTCCGCTGTCTGTCAAAATGTTTTTAGAGATTGCTGTTTCTGTTACTAAATGAAACGTTTCAGAAATCGCTTTAATCTGCAGTCCAATATAAGGAATGATTGCAAAAAGACAAACTAAAGTGATAATGGCGCTGAAACTTCTGCTGTTTCCGTATCGCAAAGAAATAAAATCTGCAAGACTGCTTATCTTATTAACTCTTGAGATTCTTACAATTCTTGTGTTAATGTATATCCAGGCCGGAATCACCATGATTGGACCAATGTAAATGGGTAAATAATTAAGACCGCTTGTCGCTGCAACACCAATACTTCCATAATACGTCCATGCAGTGCAATACACTGCGAGAGACAATGCATATATGTAAGGGTTATTAATCCAAACTTTGCTCTTCTTCTTTTCTGCCAAATGAGCAACTAAGAATAAAAGTGCGAGGTAAATAAGAACAACGATAAATAATGCGAAACTACTCATCATATTTTTTTATGATTACAAAAGAAATAATGATGGAAATCATCCAGACTGCGAACAGGTAAACAAGAATCATCGGGTAACCGAAAATTTCCCTTTCGCTGTTAAAAAGCAATGAAACAGGAATACTGAAAGCGATAAGTAAACCTACGCTTAGAATAATCAGTTTTTGTTCGTGTCGCTTTTTCATAATTCATGAATGATAATTGATGAATGATTCGAATCTTTTAATATTATTGATTTCGAATGAGATTTAAATAAAAGTTTTCTTTTCCCCAGCCCTAAAGGGAGAAAAACCTCTATTTAGAATTGACTAAATTACTCCCTTTAGAGTCGGGGTACATAATTTTAGTCAATTTTTATTAAAAAACGATAATTGATGAATAGACCGGAATCATTCATCAATTATCAAATATTATTTATAATTTACTTCTCGTCAGAATATTCTCCTATCAAGGAATAATATCCGAAGATTGCCATTCCGCCTGTGACAATCGGTACCAACACAAAAAGTATGATGATTCCGAATACAAGGTCTTCCTGTTTTCCTGATGCGATTTTTGGGATGCCCATCACCGTTATTCCGAAGTAGGCAACGATTAAGGCAACCAAAATCCATACAATGCCTAATATTTTTTTTAATCCGTTCATTTTAGTAGATTTAAAATTAATAAATTTTTAAGTGATTATCCCTATTAATCGTGGATATTGTTGTTCTTATTTTTTAGATAAATCAATCCGATGACTAAACAGACTGCGGCAACGCCGATTGGATACCAAAGTCCTTCAAGATACCACGTTGCGTGTCCTGCATCTTTTCCGGAAGTTACGAGATATGTGGCCACTGCGGGAAGCAATCCTCCAAAAACCCCGTTACCAATGTGATATGGTAAAGACATCGAAGTGTAACGAATTCTAACAGGGAACATTTCAACTAAAAATGCTGCAATCGGACCGTAAACCATCGTTACGAAAATAACCTGAATAAACACCAAGAACACTAAATACCACCTTGTGTCGTCGTTCAAAGTAATTGCTGTGGAAACTTTCGGCTCTTCAGCTTTTCCATCTTTTATTACCGGACCTGCCGCAGACCAATGAACAATACTGTCTTTTTTGATTAAAGTTCCGTCCGTGAAAGCGGTTTCTTTGTGGAAAGTAATTACGCTGTCTGATGCAATAGTTTTATGAATCGCTGCAACTCTTGTTTCTTTAATACCATCACTTGCAACAGTTTTTGCTTCAATGTTTACACTTTTATACATGGCGTCGTAGATTGGTCTATACGCTAAAATCGCCACCAGCATTCCGGTCATCATAATTGCTTTTCGACCAATTTTATCTGAAAGCCAACCGAAAAATACAAAGAAAGGTGTTCCCATCAATAATGCTGTTGCCATTAGATAATCGACCTGCATCGAATTGATATTCATTACTTTTTGTAGGAAACTCATTGCATAGAATTGTCCGGTGTACCAGATTACACCTTGTCCCATCGCAGCTCCGAATAATGCCAATAACACAAATTTGAAGTTGAACTTATTTCCGAAACTTTCTTTTAAAGGGTTTTTTGAAGTTTTTCCTTCACTCTTAGCTTTTGCAAAAAGCGGAGATTCCTTCATATTCTTTCTGATGAAATAAGAAACTCCAACCATTAGAATCGAAATCCAGAACGGAACTCTCCATCCCCAAGAATCAAAGTCTTCAGCAGAAAGTGTATTTTTTGTAATCAAAATAACGATTAAAGAAATGAAAAGTCCTGCTGTCGCAGTGGTTTGAATCCAAGAGGTCCAGTAACCTCTTCTGTGTGGCTGTGAATATTCTGCAACATAGGTTGCTGCTCCGCCGTATTCTCCACCTAAAGCTAAACCTTGTAAAAGTCTTAAAATTAGAACTAAAACCGGTGCCAAATATCCTATGGTTTCATATCCTGGAATACATCCAATAAGAAATGTAGAGAATCCCATGATTAATAAAGTAACGAGAAAAGTGTACTTTCTTCCGATAATATCTCCCAATCTTCCGAAAAATAAAGCTCCGAAAGGTCTTACTACAAATCCTGCTGCAAAAGTTGCCAATGTAGATAAAAATGCTGCGGTAGGATTATCTGCCGGGAAGAATTTTGTCGCTAAAACGACAGCTAAGCTTCCGAAAATATAGAAATCATACCATTCTATCAAAGTTCCGAGAGACGATGCAGTGATGACGCTCCAGATGGTGCGGTTTTTCTGCTTATCTGTCATATTTTCGTAAGCATCGTGGTGTTGTTCGCTCATATCACTAGATTTTTTTTGTTTAAATAATTATAATGGAAATTAATTTTTATAGATAAATCTGAAGTTGTAAAATAAACTCTCCTTTAGATTTAGGGCTTTCTGTAGGGCTTGTGTAAACAGGTCTCGTTGAATATTGCGTTGTAATTTTTGCATGATGACCGTCTAAAAACCAGTTGGCTCCCACATCAAATTGCGAAGATGGTTTGTCGAATGCTTCAAAATCTTTGTAAGTATATGCTGCAAAAGGCTGAATTCTGACTTTTGGCTTCTCTGCCTGATTAGGTAATAATAAACCTGCCTGAGCATAAACTACATTTCCTGTTCCAATCATCGGTTGAAGATTTCCGGATCCAGCTAAAGCTCTTTGTCCGACAAAATTCGGATCGTTGGCTGCGATGTTCATTGTTCCTAAATTTCTAACGTAATTGGGTCCGAAATTATAATTGAAATATCCTGCATAAGCAGAAACTGCCATTTTGTTTTTTGCTTCACCTAAAGGAATATCCGCAAAAGCATCTACAGAAAGTAGAGTGATGTCATGTTTTTCAATGTTTGAATTGACTGAGGTTCTTGTTCCTTCGGCTTGATGATAAAAACCTGCACCAACATTGAAAACTTTTTTAGTTCCTAAATAAGAACCTATTTTGAAAGGAAGAAGATTAGATTCTGTATCTAAAAATTGGTATTCAAAATAACCCGCTTTAGACCAGTTCGGGTTTCCGTTGTTGTCAACTGCAACTTCATTTCCTGAAATTAAAGTATTTGGAGGAGTTAGATCTGTTGCGAATGGCTTGTTTAAACTCATTCGGTATTCAAATTTTCCATATTTACCTTTTGCGAAAACTCCCATTTGTCTCGCAAACTGATCAGAATTGTCAATCAAAGGCCAGCTGAAAATAGGTGAGTCGACCGTAAGGAAGTTTAATGTTGAAGCCATTGTCATGCGGGAAAGACCCATGTAATAATGAAGTCCGCCACCCAAAGTTAAACTGAATTTTCCTGCTTCACCGGGCATTACGACTGCATATTCGTTCCATACATCGTGAAAGAAAAGTTGAGGTTTTTTACCATTTCCGTAGCCACCTGTTCCGGTTGTTCCGGTTGCACCGCCATTAATGAATGTCTGATTATTCATTCCGAAGTGCGCTAAAATCATATAACGCTTGGTTACTTGTGCGTAAGCCAAAATACGAGCTCTTCGGTTTCCTAAATTCCAGGTATTATCAGTAGGTTCATTTCCAACCATACTTCCGGGATTCATGTCTGTGTTCCTGATCCAGAACTGATCCCATAAAATAAATCGCACATACTTATCTCCTTCAGGATTTAAATTTATTTTTAAACCATTTCCATAATCAGGAGAACCTTGAGCGTATATAGAACTGCTAATTAAAGCTAATCCAATAAAACTTAATATTTTCTTCATAAATTATTAATTTTTTGGCTGTTATTTTGTGAAAGCCAAATTGTAATTAATAATTTAGTTATAAAAATTTAATATATATTTATGCTTAGTATATAGTTATAAGTTATAAATGGTGAATTATGAGTTTGAAATTCTTCTTTTTTTTTGAAATAAATTATTGATAATCAATAAATTGGTTTTTTTTAAAACTCATAACTTATAATTAATAACTCATCATTCAGAAAAATTATTTCTTAAATCGTTCCCATTTAATCAGCATGTATTTATCCGCAAATTGGGTAATAATTAAACCTGAATCTTTGATGTTTTCTTCTTTGGCAATATATTCAATCAATTCATTTTGTTTCAAAATCTTATAAACCGGATGGAAATCTGAATGAGGAGGCCTTGTAATATTATATTTCTTGATCCATGAACTTACTGTTACATGAGAAACTCCAATAATTCGCTCTATTTCACGGAAACTCAATCCTTCAAGGTAAAGCTGAAGAGCTTTTGTGACATAATAATCATCAATTTTTTTACCTAATTTTTTAACAGTGAAATAGTAATTGCAATGCTTGCAGTGAAATCTTTGCTTTTCATTAATGATTCCACTTTTTACGACTTTATCACTTTTACATTTTGGACATTGAGTTTCCATATATAGTATTTTAGCAAATATATAACAAGTTAGCAAATGTTTAAAATTAATTAAAGATAATTTTACCTGTGAATATTAATTAAACAATAAAATTATCTTTTTTATTTGGTTTTTAAAGTTATTATGTTTTAAATTTGCCAAAAAATTCAGATAAATAAATGGAAATAGAAATTTCCTCATGCGAACATTTAATGTATGTGAGTGAAATACAGCAGGAAATGTATGATTCTGCACAGCGACGAGGAACGGGGATCGCAAAACGTTCCATAGAATATTTAAGTAAAAAGATTTCAGAAGGTAACGCAGTTGTGGCTACTGAGAATGGGGAATGGGTAGGTTTCTGCTACATCGAAACTTGGTCGCATGGTCAGTTTGTGGCTAACTCAGGATTAATTGTTTCTCCAAAATTCAGGCATGGAGGGATTGCAACCTTAATCAAAGATAGAGTGTTTGCATTGTCAAGGGAGAAATTTCCCAATGCGAAAATATTTGGCTTGACAACAGGTCTTGCTGTGATGAAAATCAATAGTGATTTAGGATACAAGCCAGTAATTTATTCTGAATTGACACAAGATGAAGAATTCTGGAATGGTTGTAAGAACTGTGTGAATTATGAAATTTTAATGAAAAAAGAACGAAAAAACTGTCTTTGTACTGCAATGCTTTTCGTTCCTGAAAATAATAAAGTAAATGAGGTTGTAAATAATCAACCCGAAAATCAATATCAAAATGAGCAAGAAAGTAATCTTAGCGTTTAGCGGAGGTTTAGATACCTCTTACTGTGCCAAATATTTGAGTGAAACACTTGGATATGAAATATATGCAGTAACTGTAAATACCGGAGGTTTTTCTAAAGAAGAGGAAAAAGAATTGGAGAAAAAAGCCTTTAATCTTGGGGTGAAAGAATACAGGTGCGTTGATGCTCAGGAAGATTATTACAATTCTTGCGTAAAATATTTGATCTTTGGAAATGTCTTGAAAAACAATACGTATCCATTGTCTGTAAGTGCTGAACGTACGATTCAGGCACAGGAAATTGCAAAATTTGCTATTGAAGTTGGAGCTGATGCAATTGCTCACGGAAGCACAGGTGCAGGGAATGACCAGGTTCGTTTCGATTTGATTTTCCAGGTGATGTGTCCGAATGTAGAAATTATTACGCCAATTCGTGATATGTCTTTATCTCGTGAAGAAGAAATTGAGTTTTTGAAAAGCCACGGCTACGAAAAAGAGTTCCAAAAGGCGCAATATTCTGTGAATAAAGGACTTTGGGGAACTTCAGTCGGTGGAAAAGAAACCTTGACTTCAAGAAATTATCTTCCCGAAGATGCGTTTCCTTCTCAAATTAAAGAAACTCAGCCTTCAGAATTGGAAATTGAGTTCAAAAATGGTGAAGTTGTAGCCGTGAACGGAGAGAACTTTGAACACTCGGTGTATGCGATTCAAAAGATTGAAAAATTAGCTTCTGCGTACGGAATTGGTCGCGATATTCACGTTGGAGATACGATTGTCGGAATTAAAGGAAGAGTTGGTTTTGAAGCGGCGGCGGCGTCCGTGATTATTAAGGCGCACCATTTATTAGAAAAACATACGCTTTCAAAATACCAGCAGATGATGAAATCCCAACTATCAGATTGGTACGGAAACTGGCTTCACGAAGCGCTTTTCTTAGACCCTGTGATGAGAAATATCGAGTCTTTCTTAGATGATTCTCAGAAAACAGTTAGCGGAAAAGTTTTTGTAACGCTTCATCCATACAGATTTATCTTAAATGGAATTGAATCTAAGCATGATTTAATGTCTGATAAATTCGGAAGCTATGGCGAAGCAAACAGAGCTTGGACGGGTGAAGATGTGAAAGGCTACACGAAAATCGTAAGCAATTCTTTAAATATATATCATCAGATAAATAAATAGGATTTGGGCAGCTTTATCCGCCTGTAGTTTATCCTGAGCTTGTTGAAGGGCTCCCAATCTTTTGCTCGTCGTTCCTCCTCACAAAAGGATTTCCGCTCAAGTCGGGCTGCGTGCAATTCAATGTTTAAAAATGAACTCGATGGGTTCAATAATAATAGCCTCAGGTGCAACCTGTGGAAAAAAGAAAAATGAAAAAAAATATCGGAATAATCGGTGCCAACGGCTACACAGGAAGTGAATTGGTTCGTCTGCTGGCTTTTCATCCCAATGTGACTTTGAGTTTTTTATATAGTCGTTCAAATTCGGGGACAAAGATTTCAGATTTGTACCCGGATTTAGCGACGGTTTGTGAAATGGTTTTGACGGACAAGCCTGAAGATGTAGATATTTTGTTTTTGTGTCTTCCTCACAAAGAAAGTCAGAATTGGCTGACTCAAAATGACATAAAAGATGATACGTTAATAATCGATTTAGGAAATGATTTCCGTTTAGATGGAAATTTGGAAAACAGAACTTTTATCTACGGATTACCAGAAATCAACAAAAAACAACTTTTAGGAGCAAAAAGCATTGCAAATCCGGGATGTTTTGCAACGGCGATCCAACTGGCTTTGCTTCCATTGGCTCAAAAAGGATTGTTGAATGAGGTTTACACAACGGGAATTACAGGTTCAACTGGTGCGGGCCAGTCTTTACAGCCGACTACGCATTTCACTTGGAGAAATGATAATATTTCGGCTTATAAAACTTTGACACATCAGCATGTGGATGAGATTTTACAGCAGTTAATTTCTTTTAATACGAATGAAATCAGTCTAAATTTTGTTCCATGGAGAGGGGATTTTGCGAGAGGAATTTTTACGAGTTCCACGGTGAAAACAGATTTAGAGCTTTCAGATATCAATCAATTGTATCAGGATTTTTATGCAGGTGAGCCTTTTGTAAGGGTAAGCGAAAAAGCAATTGATTTAAAACAGGTTGTCAACACCAATCGCTGTGTGATTCATATAGAAAAGAGTGGAAATGTTGCAGTTATTCACTCAGCGATTGACAATTTGTTGAAAGGAGCTTCCGGACAGGCAGTTCAAAACATGAATATTGCAATGGGTTGGGAAGAAAATTCAGGATTGAATTTGAAACCTGTCGCGTTTTAAATATGAATTAAAAATGTGAATTGTCAATAAGTCAATTGTGAATTTTAAAACTCGAATCAAAACCGACCTAGGAAGCGGAGGCGTTAAGAAATTTTAAAGAAATTCCGTTAAAAAATTTCTCTTGTTTGAGTGGCGGGCAAAAACATCATTAAGTAACAAACTCTACTTTCCGCCCGAGTTTTAGAAATTTTAGGAAATTGTTTAAAATTTTAGCCGCAGTTTCCAGTCTTGAACTTTTGTTTCTTTTGTTTCAAGACAAAAGAAAAATATAAGAAAGATGAAATCATTTCATCAAACATCAATTATCATTTATAAATAGACATGAATTTATTCGACGTATATCCATTATTCAACATCAATCCGGTAAAAGCCCAAGGATCATTTCTTTGGGACGATAAGGGAGAAAAATATCTCGATTTTTACGGAGGTCATGCGGTAATTTCTATCGGACACAATCATCCGCATTATCAAACTCAATTAAAAAACCAATTAGATAAAATATCTTTCTATTCAAACTCGGTTCAGAACGAATTGCAGACTGAATTGGCTGAAAAACTAGGAAAACTTTCGGGTTTGGAAGATTACAATCTGTTCTTGTGTAATTCAGGAGCTGAAGCGAATGAAAATGCTTTAAAACTGGCTTCTTTTCACAATGGAAAAAGTAAAGTTTTGTATTTCTCAGGTTCGTTTCATGGAAGAACTTCGGCAGCAGTTTCTGTGACCGATAATCCAAAAATTGTAGCCCCGGTAAATTATGACGAAAGATTCATCAAATCTGAATGGAATAATATAGAACAGCTTGAAGCGATTTTTGAAAAGCAAGGAAGCGAAATTTCGTCAGTAATTATTGAAGGAATTCAGGGAGTTGGTGGAATTATGATTCCAACGGTTGAATTTTTAACTAAAATTAAAGAATTATGCGAAAAGCATAATACAGTTTTAATTTTAGATGAAGTTCAGTCAGGTTATGGAAGAAGCGGATGCTTCTTTGCTCATCAGGAATTTGGAATTGAAGCAGATATCATCACAACGGCAAAAGGAATGGGTAATGGTTTCCCGATTGGCGGTGTTTTGATTCACCCGAAATTTCAGGCAAGCAACGGTTTGCTGGGAACAACTTTTGGTGGAAATCATTTAGCTTGTGTTGCTGCCATTGCGGTTTTGGATGTAATGAAAGATGAGAATCTCATCGAAAATGCTAAGGAAATGGGCGAGTATATTGAAAATGAAATTAAAGATTTTCCACATATTAAAACGATTCGAAGGAAAGGCTTGATGATTGGAATTGAACTCGACAGGGATTGCTCAGAAGTGAGGAACAGTCTGTTGTACAATCATCATATTTTCACAGGAAACTCCAATGATAAAGCTGTGTTGAGGATTCTTCCGGCACTTAACATTAAAAAAGAAGAAACCGATATTTTTATTGGTTCTCTGAAAACTGTATTAGAAAATCTTTAAAATTAATTCAAAATGAAAAAATTCACCTCTGTAAGCGATGTTAAAAACTTACAGGAAATCATAAAAAAAGCGTTACAAATTAAAGAAAATCCTCTTTCCGAAACCGAGAAAGGAAAAGGAAAAACAATCGGACTTGTGTTTTTAAATTCAAGTTTGAGAACTCGTTTAAGTAGTCAGATTGCAGCACAAAATTTAGGTTTAAATGTTTTGACTTTAAATGCAGCACAAGAAGCATGGAATCTGGAATTCGCAGACGGAGCCGTAATGAACGGCGATACGGTAGAGCATATCAAAGATGCCATTGAAGTATTAAACCAATATTGCGACATCATTGCCGTTCGTTGTTTTGCGGGAATGAAAAGTAAGGAAGATGATGTTAACGAAAGTATTTTAAGCCAGTTCGAGCAGCATGCAAAAGTTCCGGTTATCTCCTTGGAATCTGCAACACGTCACCCATTGCAAAGTTTGGCAGATTGCATAACAATTACAGAAAACTGGAATGAAGAACGCAAACCAAGAGTGGTGTTGACTTGGGCGCCTCACATCAAACCGATTGCTCATGCAGTAGGAAATTCTTTCGCAGAATGGATGCAGGAAATGGATGTTGAGTTGGTAATCGCAAATCCTAAAGGTTATGATTTAGATAAAAACTTCACGAAAGATGTAAAAGTGATTCATAATCAGGATGAAGCGTTGAAAGATGCGGATTTTATTTATGTGAAAAACTGGTCGTCTTTTGATGATTACGCGACAATGCCTGAAGTGAAAGAAAACTGGATGCTGACGAATGAAAAATTAGCCAATACCAATAATGCAAAGGTAATGCATTGTCTTCCGGTTCGTCGTAATGTAGAACTGAGCGATGAAGTGATGGATGGTGAAAATTCGATAATTTATCAACAGGCAAAAAACCGAATTTTCTCTGCACAAGCTGTTTTCTCTGAAATCTTGGATGGATTGAATTCTAAATAACTAAACCTCATAGGTTTCAAAAACCTATGAGGTTTTCACTCGCAAACCTTGTCAAGGTTTAAAACCTTGACAAGGTTCTCAAAAAAGGTTTGCAATGAAAGAAAAATTATACATCATAAAAATCGGCGGAGCATTAATCGATGATAAAGAATTATTGAATGAATTTCTGAAGCAGTTTTCCGAAATCAAGGAAAAAAAGATTCTTGTTCATGGAGGAGGAAAACTAGCAACCACATTGGCTGATAAATTAGGCGTTGAACAAAAAATGATCAACGGACGACGAATTACAGATAAAGATACGTTGGATATTGTGGCGATGGTGTATGCGGGAGGAATCAACAAAAATATTGTGGCAAAACTTCAGCAGAAAAAATGTAAAGCAATAGGTTTTTCGGGAGCTGATGCCAATTTAATTAAGGCTACAAAAAGAGAACACGCAGAAATTGATTTTGGATTTGTGGGTGATATTACCGAGAAAAGCGTGAACAAGAAATTAATCTCAAAATTGATTAAACTTAAATTGGTTCCGGTATTTTCAGCAATCACTCACGACAAAAAAGGAAATCTCTTCAATACCAATGCTGATACGATTGCTTCGGTAATTGCTCAGGCGTTGTCTTCAAAATATGATGTTGAATTGTTGTATTGCTTTGATAAATCAGGGGTTTTGGAAGATATTGAAAATCCTGAATCTGTTATAAAAAATATTTCTGAACAAGAATTTTCTGTTTTAAAAAATGAAGGAAAACTTCACAAAGGAATTTTACCCAAACTTGAAAACGCTCTTGGAGCCATAAAAAACAATGTAAATAAGGTGTTCTTAATCAAAGAAACCGAGCTGAAAAACCATATAGAAAACCATCATGCAGGAACTGAAATCTGTTTATAGTAAAGAAGAGTTACTGAATAACGCAGTAGATTTGTTGAAAAAACTGATTGAAATTCCGTCGTTCAGCAAAGATGAATTTAATACGTCTGTGGAAATTGAAAATTTTTTCAATAAAAACAATATTCCGACAAAACGTTTTAAAAATAACATCTGGGCGGTGAACAAAAATTTTGATGTTTTCAAACCGTCAATTTTGCTGAATACGCATCATGATACGGTAAAACCGAATAAAGCGTATACTTTAGATCCGTTTTTAGCGATTGAAAAAGATGGAAAGTTATTTGGATTGGGAAGTAATGATGCAGGAGCTTCTTTGGTTTCGATGGCACAGGTTTTTTTATATTTTTATGATAAAGAAGATTTAAAATATAATTTAATTATTGCTTTGACGGCTGAGGAGGAGATTTCTGGTTTTGACGGAATTGAAGCTTTATTTCCTCAACTCCCCAATATCGAGCTCGCCATTGTGGGAGAACCGACGCAGATGAATTTGGCGATTGCCGAAAAAGGATTATTGGTTATCGACGGGGAAATGAAGGGCACTCCTTCTCACGCTGCTCATCCGAACAACGATAATTCGATTGTGAAATGTATGGAAGATTTGCAGCAAATTTTAAGCTTTAAATTTCCAAAAGTTTCTGATTATTTAGGGGAAGTTAAAATTACCTTGTCGGGAATTCATGCTGGAGTTCAACATAATGTAGTTCCGGAATCTTGTGCTTTTACTTTAGATGTTAGGGTTACGGATGAATATTCCAATAAAGAAGCATTTGAGATCATTCAATCGCAGATGAAATCAACTTTGACAGCAAGGTCTTTTAGATTAAATTCTTCAAAAATCGAAATGGATCATCGTTTTGTACAGGCGGGTTTGGAAATTGGGAGGACAACTTACGGTTCGCCAACTTCATCAGATCAGGCAATTATTCCGTGTACATCGGTGAAACTCGGTCCGGGTGACAGCACACGTTCTCATACCGCGGATGAATTTATTTTCATCGAAGAAATTGCGGAGGGAATTGAAATTTATATTAAGATTTTGGAGAAAGTTTTATAGGCTGAAAGCTGGAAGAAGGATGATGGAAGTTTTTAAACCGACCTAGGAAACGGAGGCGTTAAGAAAATTTAAATTTAATCCGTTAAAAAATTCCCACTGTTTGAGCACGAGAAGAATTCTGAACCGAAGAACTCATGTTGATTCGTGCGAGTTTTGGGGATTTTAGGATTCAATTTAAATTTTTAGCCGGAGTTTCCAGTCTTGAATTTTTGTTTCTTTTGTTTCAAGACAAAAGAAAAATTAATGTTTTAAAGAAAAAATTATGAAAAAAATATGGCAAAAAGATGACAATGCCACCAATATATTAGTCAATAAATTTACAGTCGGGAAAGATCTTGATTTTGATGAACGTTTAGCAAAATATGATGTCAAAGGTTCAATGGCGCATTGTAAAATGTTGGCAGAAGTTGGAATCATTTCCAATGAAGAATCGAAGCAGATGTTGTATGTTTTGGAAGAAATTTTAAATGATATCGAAAACGGAACTTTTGAAATCGATAAAAATGCGGAAGATATTCATTCGCAGATTGAATCTATTTTAATTGAAAAATTAGGCGATACAGGAAAGAAAATTCATACGGCAAGATCAAGAAATGATCAGGTTTTGGTGGATATAAAACTTTATTTGGTGGATGAAATCCGTGAGATTACAACTTTGACGGATGAATTCTTTCAAATATTAATTAAACTGGCAGATCAGCATAAAAATGTTCTTCTTCCCGGATATACGCATTTGCAAATCGCCATGCCTTCATCATTTGGATTATGGTTTGGAGCTTATGCAGAAGCACTTTTGGACGATGTTGAAATGCTTTTCTCGGTTAAAAATATCATTAATAAAAATCCATTGGGATCTGCGGCAGGTTATGGTTCGTCTTTTCCGATTGATCGTGAAAGTACAACCTATAATTTAGGTTTTCAATCGATGAATTATAATTCAATTTACGCTCAGATGACGCGTGGAAAATCAGAGAAAATGTTGTCTATGGCGATGGCAACTTTGGCGGGAACGCTTGGGAAATTTGCGTATGATGTTTGTTTATATTTAAGTCAAAACTTCGATTTTATAAGTTTTCCTAAAGAGTTTACGACAGGAAGTAGCATTATGCCACACAAGAAAAATCCGGATATTTTTGAGTTGGTTCGTGCGCGTTGCAACAGAATTCAGTCGTTGCCGAATGAGTTTATTTTATTGACTAGTAATCTTCCTTCAGGCTATCACCGAGATATGCAGTTGACGAAAGAGATTCTTTTCCCGGCAATTGATTCTTTGAAAGAATGTCTTGAAATTTTAAGCTATACATTACCAAATATTCAGGTGAAAGATGGAATTCTGGAAGATGAAAAGTATAAATATCTTTTCAGTGTAGAAAAAATCAATGAAGAAGTGAAAAACGGAAGTTCATTCCGTGATGCTTATGTAAAAGTAGGGCAGGAGATTGAAAATAATGAGTTTGATTTTGAGATAAAAAATCTTAATCATACTCACGAGGGAAGCATAGGAAATCTTTGTTTAGATAAAATAGAATATCAGTTTAATAAACTGAAAAATAAATTGTTGGGTTGATTTAATTAGTTTAAACCATTTAGGTAATTTAAGGATTAAGATTCGCAGACGAATAATGAAGCAAAGCTTAAAAATTCTTTAGATTTTCTTAATTAAACTTAACTTCTTCAATAATCTTAATGGTTCAATTTTAAATATTTTAACCTAAATCAATTTTAAATTTAGTTGATTTTTTAACTTCGTGAAGAACAATCGAGCTGTGGTATTGTCCGATATTTGGAATGTTTGAAATAATGTTTACAGCAAATTCATTATAAGAATTAATATCTTTTGCAATGATTTTCAACATATAATCATATTCGCCGGAAAGGCTTATGATTTCCTGAACTTCATCGTGTTTTCCGATGTTTTTTTCGAATGTTTCAAGAACTTTTTGTGATTGTTCTTTTAGTCGAACATTGCAATAAACAACAATATTTAAACCCAGCTTTTCACGATTCAAAAGACCAACATATTTCTCAATAATCCCCTGTTTCTCCAATTGTTTGATACGTTCATACGTCGGAGTAAAGGTAAGACCGATCTTTTCTGCAATTTCTTTTACAGAATAAGTAGAGTCTTCCTGAATAATACTGAGAATCATTTTGTCTTTTAAATCCATATAATAGGGTTGAGTTTGAAACAAAAATAGGATTTAAATATGAAAATAAAAAAAGAATAGAGTTTTTTAATTTAATGGAATTTTGATTTTGTCAGTTCGTTGAAATGTTATATCTTTGCACCTAATGAATAACACAGTATTTATATCATTAGAATTACCGGGCGTAGACGCCCTTTACGATATTTATTTATTTTAAGCGAAGATATTTTCTTCGCTTTTTTTTTGTAAAAAATTAAGATATTATGTTTACGATTACAGAACTAAGCACCGAGAGAATCAATAGGATAGTAACAGAAGCATTGGCTTTTGCAAACGGAAAAACCGCCAAAATTGAAGGGGAAATTTTTTGTTCAAATCTTTTCTTCGAAGACAGTACGAGAACCAAAACAAGTTTTGATATTGCCGAAAGAAAACTAGGTTTACAGGTCGTTCCTTTTAATGCTTCAAACAGTTCTGTAAATAAAGGTGAAAGTTTATATGATACGGTAAAGACAATCGAAAGTTTGGGAGTAAACTTAGTCGTAATTAGAGATAAAAAAGATAGATATTTTGAAGAATTAAAAAATATCAATATTCCTATAATCAACGGAGGAGACGGTACAGGAAACCACCCTTCACAATGTATGCTGGATTTAATGACAATTTATCAGGAATTTGGAAAATTTGAAGGTCTAAAAATAGGAATTGTAGGAGACGTAAAACACAGCAGGGTTGCCAACTCAAATGCAGAAGCTTTAAGAAGATTAGGTGCAAAAGTTTACTTCTCAGGACCAGAACAATGGTTTGACGAAGGAGCTTTAATTAACGGTACTTATCTTTCTGTTGATGAATTGATTAAAGAAGTTGATGTTTTGATGTTATTAAGAATTCAACACGAAAGGCACGATGCAAAAATGAGCTTTTCTGCGTCAGATTACCACAGAAAATATGGCTTAACGAAAGAAAGAGAAAAAGCAATGAAAAAAGAAGCGATCATCATGCATCCTGCGCCTATCAACAGAGGAGTTGAAATTGATACAGATTTGGTGGAATGCGACCGTTCGAGAATCTTCAAACAGATGCAGAACGGTGTTTTCGCAAGAATGGCAATTTTAAAAGAAGCTTTGGAAGGACAAGGATTTAGCTTTAAGTAGAGCCAAGGAAAAAGTATAAAGTTAAAAGCATCCACAAAATTCCACTCCTTTGGAGGGGTGGCGAAAATTCAAAGAATTTTTGACGGGGTGGTTAAAGAATTAAATAGAAAGTAAAAAAGAATAAAGAGATAAAGAAAATGAAGAAAAAATTAATACTGGAGTCCGGTGAAGTGTTTCATGGAGAAGGTTTCGGAGCAGAATTGGAAACTGCAGGCGAAGTAGTTTTCAATACCGGAATGACAGGGTATCAGGAACTGATTTCTGACCCGTCTTATTGCGGTCAGATTGTTTGTATGACCTATCCGCTTATCGGAAACTATGGGATTAATAGAGATGATTATGAGAGTATAGAGCCGGCTATCAAAGGTCTTATTGTAAAAGAGCTTTGTGATTTGCCTTCGAATTTCCGTACTCAGATTACTTTAGATGAATTATTTAAAAAGAAAAACCTTTCAGGAATTTCAGGAATTGATACCAGAAGACTGACAAGAATTCTTCGTAACTCTGGAGTGGTAAAAGGAAAAATTGTAAACGCTGATGCTGAAAATGATACAATCGTTTCAGAATTAAAATCAACGACTTTCCCAACCAATCAGGTGGAGCAGGTTTCTACAAAAACGCCTTATGCAAACCCAGGAAGAGGGTTTAAAGTAGTACTTGTAGATTTTGGTTCTAAATTAGGAATTATCAGAGAGTTATCTCAAAGAAATTGTGATATCATTGTAGTTTCACATGATACAACAGCTGAAGATATTTTATTAATGAATCCTGATGGAATCATGCTTTCAAACGGTCCCGGAGATCCTGAAGATAACCCGAAAGCATTAGAAATGATTCGTGGATTATTAGGAAAAGTTCCAATCTTCGGAATCTGTTTAGGACACCAATTAATAGGTTTAGCTTGTGGAGCAAAGACTTTCAAATTAAAATTCGGTCACAGAGGAGGAAATCATCCGGTTTTAGATTTAGAGAAAAATAAAGTGGCCATCACTTCTCAAAATCACGGGTATGCAGTTGATCAGGAAAGCCTTAAAGAAACAGATTTAATAGAAACGCATATCGCATTGAACGACAGAACAAATGAAGGTCTGAAACATAAAATTCACCCTTGCTTCTCAGTTCAGTATCACCCGGAAGCGAGTCCAGGCCCTGAAGACGCAAACTACTTGTTCGATGATTTCATTAATTTAATGGAAGATTTTAAGAATAAGAAAAGTCAGTAAGAAGTTAGTTGTCATTCAGAACTAAGCAAAGCACAGTGAAGAATCTCTACAAAGAAAGTTTAGATTCCTACGGAATGACAAAAGACCGAAATAAATCAGATAAAAAGTAAAAAATATAAAGTTTAGAATCTTGGCTCTTTGCTCTTGATTCTTTAATCTAAAATATAAAATGGCAAAACGTACAGATATAAAAACAATTTTAGTAATCGGTTCAGGACCTATTATTATTGGTCAGGCAGCAGAATTTGATTACGCAGGAACGCAGGCTTGTCTGTCTTTGAGAGAAGAAGGCTACAAAGTGATTTTGATTAATTCAAACCCTGCAACGATCATGACAGATGTTGAAATCGCTGATAAAGTATACATCGAGCCGATTTCACTTCAGTTTGTAAGTCACATCATCAGAAAAGAGCGTCCAGATGCACTTTTACCTACTCTTGGTGGACAAACAGGTTTGAACATGGCGGTAGAATTGGAAAAATCAGGAATTCTTGAAGAATGTAAAGTTGAAGTTCTTGGAACTACGCTTTCAGCAATCAACAGAGCGGAAGACAGAGATCTTTTCCGTGAATTGATGAGAGAATTGAACGAACCCGTTCCTGAATCTGATATCGTCAATACGGTGGAAGGAGCAATCAATTTTGCTAATGAAATTGGGTATCCGGTAATTGTTCGTCCTGCCTTCACAATGGGTGGAACAGGTGGTGGAATCGCTGCTACTGAAGCCGAATTAAAAGAAATTGCAGAATTAGGATTAAAATATAGTCCGGTAACACAATGTTTGATTGAAAGATCAATTGCAGGTTTCAAAGAAATTGAATACGAAGTAATGCGTGATGCAAACGACAATGCGATTGTGGTTTGTAACATGGAAAATATAGATCCGGTTGGGGTTCACACTGGTGACTCAATCGTTGTGGCACCTTCTCAAACACTTTCTGACAGAGAATATCAACTGTTGAGAAACGCTTCGTTAAAAATAATCAGAGCTTTAGGAATTGAGGGTGGTTGTAACGTACAGTTGGCTTTAGACCCACATTCATTCGAATATTATATCATCGAGGTTAACCCAAGGGTTTCCCGTTCATCAGCTTTAGCATCAAAAGCAACTGGTTATCCGATTGCTAAAATTGCTGCAAAAATTGCGGTAGGATTAACGTTAGATGAAATTATGAATCCGGTTACCGGAACATCTTACGCTTGTTTTGAGCCAGCTTTAGATTATGTGGTAACTAAATTCCCAAGATTCCCATTCGATAAATTCGAAACAGCAGACAGAAGATTATCAACTCAGATGAAAGCGACGGGTGAAGTAATGGCTATCGGAAGAAATTTCGAAGAATCTTTACAAAAAGCAATCCGTTCTCTTGAAACTGGAATTAAACATATTGGTTTAAAAACAAAACAGGCAGAAGCACTTACTGCAGAAGAAATCGAAAGAAGAATCAGAGTTTGTGATGACGAAAGATTATTTATCATCGGTGATGCTTTAAGAAGAGGCTACGACTGGGAACAGATCGTGGAATGGAGTAAAATAGACAAATTCTTTATCTGGAAAATCAAGAAATTAATTGATTTCGAAAAAGTTATTGCTGATAATAAATTTGATTTAGAAACTTTAATTCAGGCTAAAAAATTAGGTTTCGCAGATGTAAATATCGCTGTTCTTTGGGATGTAAAAGAACGTGAAATCTTCAATTTCAGAAAAGAAAACGGAGTAATGCCGGTTTACAAAATGGTAGATACTTGTGCTGCTGAATTTGAATCTGAAACTCCATATTTCTACGGAACTTACGAAGAGGAAAACGAAAGTGTAGCTTCAGACAAAGAAAAAATCATCGTTTTGGGTTCTGGACCCATCAGAATCGGACAAGGGGTTGAGTTTGATTACGCAACAGTTCATTCGGTTTGGGCAATCAAAGAAATGGGTTATGAAGCGATTATCATCAACAACAATCCTGAAACAGTTTCTACAGACTTCTCAATTTCAGATAAATTATACTTCGAACCTTTAACGGAAGAAGATGTAATGAATATTATCGAGCTTGAAAAACCAAAAGGTGTTGTGGTACAGTTCGGTGGACAAACAGCGATTAACTTAGCTGATAAACTGGCTGCTCACGGAGTTCAGATCTTGGGAACTTCTCTAGAAGACCTAGACAGAGCTGAAAACAGAGATAAATTTGAAAAAGCCCTTCAGGAAATGGGAATTCCTCAGCCTTTAGGAAAAACTTCAACATCAAAAGAAGAAGCGATAAAAATTGCCAACGAGATCGGTTATCCGGTATTGGTTCGTCCAAGCTACGTTTTGGGAGGTAGAGCAATGGAAATTGTTTATACTGAAGCAGAACTTTCTCATTATATGGAATTTGCGGTAGATGCAAGTCCGGAACACCCTGTTTTGGTCGACAGATATATGGTTGGGAAAGAAATTGAAGTAGATGCGATTTGCGACGGTGAAACGGTAATTATTCCAGGAATTATGGAGCATATCGAAAGAGCGGGAGTTCACTCCGGAGACTCGATTGCAGTTTATCCTCCACAGAATATTTCACAAAGCGAAGTTGATACTTTGGTAGATTACACACAAAGATTGGCTAAAGGTTTGAAAGTGATTGGGTTAATGAATATTCAATACGTTCTTTTTGAAGGAAATGTATATGTAATTGAAGTGAATCCACGTTCATCTAGAACAGTTCCTTTCTTATCTAAAATCACGGAAGTTCCAATGGCAAACTTAGCTACAAAAGCGATTTTAGGACAAAAACTAACAGATTTAGGATACAAAAACGGATTGGTTCCAAATAAAGAGGGTGTTTTTGTAAAAGTTCCGGTATTCTCTTTCTCAAAATTAACGAAAGTTGACATCTCTTTAGGCCCAGAAATGAAGTCTACAGGAGAGGTAATGGGGAAAGACACGACTTTAGAAAAAGCGCTTTATAAAGGATTGGTTGCTGCAGGAAGAAAAGTACCGATGCACGGTTCAATCTTATTTACAGTAGCTGATAAACATAAGCAAGAAGCGGCAGATCTGGCAGCAAGATTCCATGAAGTTGGTTTCAGAATCTGGGCAACGGAAGGAACTGCAAAATTCTTCGGAGAACAAGGGATTCCTTGTAAAATTGGCTACAAAATAGGAGAGGAAAGCGTCAACTTAATCGATTTGATTCAAAAAGGAAAAGTTCAATACGTTGTCAACACCATGACGAAAGGAAAACAGTCTGAAAGAGACGGTTTCCAGATCAGAAGAATGAGTGTGGAAAATGGTGTTCCTTGTTTAACATCGATGGATACAGTTGAAGCAATCTTGAAAGTGATTGAAAGCATGAGCTTTAAGATGGAAACGATGTAGTTTTCAGATTGAGATAAATTAAAAGCGGAAGATTTTTCTTCCGCTTTTTTTTATGGATATTTTTCAGGATTTTGCGAAGTGTGAAAAACTCTTGAAATAACAATGACTTTAGCATTTTTATCTATTGTGTAAAATATCAGAAAGGGATATTTCTTCATTAATTTTCCATGAAAATCCTCAAACCAAATTTTAAAATAAGGATTTCTAGAAATTGTGTTTAAACTTGATTTAAAATCTTTGAAAAAATTATCTGCAACTTTTTTATTGACTTTAGTTCTGTAGTAAAGATAAGCATGTTCAACATCTGCTTTTGCTTCGTCAGATACGATCAACTTAAATTTCATATTTTGAACTCATTTCATTAAGAAAAGTATCAATTTCAGTATGCTGCTCGTACGACCTTTTCTTTATTTCCTGAAGACTTTCTTTTTGTTCATCAGAAAGTTTAAAATTATTGTCTTCGTCTTCCAAAAGACCTTCTATATATCCCAAAATTCTTTCCAAAACATTTTCTGGTGCGTCTTTAAGAATTTTATTGATGTTTTTTAATGTAGCAGATTCCATCTTTTTTTGTTTTAAACAAATTTATAAATTTATTTGAATTTAATAAAATTACACTTGTCATTACCCCAAACTCCTGTCCAAATGCACATATCCACCATCAACATGAATCAGTTGCCCCGTTGTATGAGAAGATTTTTCTGATAGGAGAAACGCAGCCATATTAGCAATTTCTTCCGAAGTTGTCATTCGTTTTTCAAATGGTATTTTTGAAGTAATACTTTTCAGTTTTTCTTCGGGATTTTCAAATGTAGAAATCCACGATTCGTAAAGCGGTGTCCATGCTTCAGCAACAATGATCGCATTTACACGAATGCTGTAAGGTAAAAGCTCAACTGCCCATTCTCTTGTTAAAGCATTTCTTGCGCCATTTGCAGCGGCATAGCCTGACGTTCCGCCTTGTCCGGTTTCTGCTGTCTTGCTGCCGATATTTACAATGGAACCTTTGCTTTCTTTAAGATAGGGAAGTGCATGATGCACCAAAAGATAATAATGCACTACATTTTTGTGATATGATGCAATAAACCCTTCATACGAACCGTTTTCCAGACCAATACCATCGTTGACACCAGCATTATTGACAATTCCATCTATTTTGCCATATTTTTTTACAACTTCATCGATTGCTTTTTTGCATTCATCGGGTTGGGAAAGTTCAGCGGTAACAAAATCAGCTTTTCCTCCAAGATTCTGGATTTCCTGAATAGCTTTTTTGTTGTCGTCTTCGTTTCTGCCAATGATTATTGGTAACGCATTTTCTTCGGCTAAGATTTTTGCAATGGCGTTTCCTATGCCTTTTGCACCGCCGCTTACTATGATTATTTTATGGTCAAGATGTAAGTTCATAATTTGAATTTAATTTTATTAAAGCTTTTTTAAACGCAAAGGGCGCAAAGATTTTTTTTAACTACTAATTGTTTTTAAGTTCGCAAAGGCGTTCTACTTAGCAAAGACCACAAAGTTTTTATGTATAAAATTTTCAAAATATAAATCGAAGATTTTTAAAACTTATATTTTCTTTTTAACATTTAAATGATAAACTTAAAATAATTAATGTGTTAATCTTTTGTCACTTTTGCGGTAATAAAAAATTATAATTTGTAAAACTTCATTGCATTTCCAGAGAAAAAAAGCTGTTGCTCTTCTTTTGAAAACTGACTCACATATTTTGAAATCAATTCCAGCCACAAAGCATAATTTCCTCCTAATAACATGACAGGCCAATCGCTTCCGAAGACTACGCGCTTAATTCCGAATTTAAAAAAAATGAAATCCAAAATTTCAAAAATTGATTTTTCATCAATCATATTCCAGTTTCCTTGAGTTAAAAGTCCCGAAATTTTGCAATAAATATTAGGATTTTGGGAAAGTTCTGAAATATTAGATTTCCATTCTTTTAAAGGATTTGTTTTAAGATCCGGTTTTCCGCAATGATCCAGAATGAAAGGTTGATTTGACAATTTTTCCGAAAGTTTTACGGCATCAGAAAGCTGATCTTGTCTCAATAAAATATCAAAAGTATAATTATATTGATGAAGTAAAGCGATTCCGTTGAGTACACATTTTTGTAATAAAAAGCCGATTTCTTCCCCTTCTGCAATATGTCTGAAACCTTTAATCAATTTTTCAGATTGATAGTTTTGAAGTGACTGTTCAAGCTTGTCGGAAGTTAAATCAATCCAGCCAACAACACCTTTAATAAAAGGATTTTCTTTAGCTAAATTGACCAAAAAAGCCGTTTCTTCATCGCTTTGATCCGCCTGAACCGCAATGCAACCATCAATGCTATTTTTATTTAAATATAAAGAAAAATCTTCCGGCAGAAAGTCCTTTCGGATTACAGCCATATCTTTCGTAATCCATGCATCCCGAACCGGATTAAATTTCCAAAAATGTACGTGAGAATCAATAATCATATTTAATTATTTTTTTCTAAAATGAAATTTATAATGAAAATATTTTATCCATCAATTGCCACTTTTCTCCTGGTTTAGAATTGGGTAATTGTTGTTGAAATTTCCACATCAATTCTTCCCATTCCTGAACTTTTGGATTGTTTTTATCCGCTTCATTTTTAGCTTCGAAAGAAAAATTTTCATCCGCCTCAACAATCATAAACAATCTGTTTTGAACACGATAAATCTCCATATTTATAATTCCGGAATCCAAAATACTTTGTTTTACTTCAGACCAAACGTTGTGGTGATACTTTTCGTATTCCGCGATCAATTCAGGATCATCAATCAAATCGAGGGCTAGACAAAATTTTTTCATTCGCCGTAAGCTTTTACCTTTTGTGTACTACTTCCTAAACCGTCAATTCCCAACTCTACCACATCACCCGGTTTCAAATACCAAGGCTCAGGTTTTTGTCCCAAACCAACACCGGCAGGCGTTCCTGTACTGATAACATCACCCGGAAGCAAAGTCATAAACTGACTGATGTAGCTTATCATAAATGGCACATCAAAAATCAAATTGGAAGTATTTCCGTCTTGCAGAATTTGTCCATTAACTTTCAACCACAAACGTAAATTATGAACATCTTCAATTTCGTCAGGCGTCGCAATGAAAGGTCCAATTGGCGCAAAAGTATCGCAGCTTTTTCCCTTTACCCATTGTCCGTTTCTTTCCAGCTGAAATGCTCTTTCGCTATAATCATTATGCAAAACATATCCTGCAACGTGTTCAAGCGCATTTTCCTCAGAAACATAGCTTGCTTTTTTTCCAATTACAATTCCCAACTCAACTTCCCAGTCGGTTTTTGTACTGTCTTTAGGAATGATCAAATCATCGTTTGGACCAACGATTGCCGTCGTAGCCTTAAAAAATAAAATAGGTTCCTCCGGAATTGGAGCATTGGTTTCTGCAGCGTGATCTTTATAATTCAGTCCGACACAGATGATTTTGGAAGGTCTGGCCAAAGGTGCACCCAATCTTTCGTCAAGAGAAACTTCAGGTAAATTTTGAGTATTTATTTCAGATTTTAAATTTTCTATAGCATCACCTGAGAAAAAGTTTTCATCATAATCTTTTATCAAATGAGAAACATCGTATCTTTTATCGTCAATAATTACTCCCGGTTTTTCTTGTCCAGGTTTTCCGAATTTTATTAATTTCATATTATTTTACATTTTATTAATTTCTGAGGAGCTTTTTCCCGCTATTCACTATATCTTTTTTGTGATCGTCTCCGCTTTGCTCCGTCAATCCCAAAAAAGGATGCCGTTTCTATCAGGGCTAGGATTGCAGTCAAATATTTAAAAATTGCGAAAATTCACAAAGTTTAAACAGATTTTAATTATTCAAAGTGGTAAAACCACCATCAATAGGATAATCTACACCGGTGATAAATGAAGCTTCATCACTGCAAAGGAAAAGTGCTAAAGAGGCAACTTCCTCAGGTTGAGCCATTCTTCCTATTGGTTGAGTTTTTGATAACTTTTCAAACATTTCTTCAATGTTATCAGGATAATTATTCTTTAAAAATCCGTCAACAAAAGGCGTATGCACACGCGCCGGAGAAATAGAATTACAACGAATATTTTCATTAATGTAATCTTTTGCAACACTCATTGTCATTGCTTTTACGGCGCCTTTTGCCGTGCTGTACGCAAAACGGTCAGGAATTCCGACCAATGCGGCAATGGAAGCCATATTGATAATAACACCGCCTCCTGATTTTCTAATCTGTGGAATAGCAGCGAACAAACAATTGTAAACGCCTTTGATATTGACATTATAAATTCTGTCAAAATCGTCTTCTGAAGTGGTATCAGCTTTTCCAATGTGCGCAATTCCGGCATTATTTACAAGAATGTTGATTTCTCCGATTTTATCGAAAACAGTTAAAACATCTTTCTGCTTTGAAACATCACAGGCATAAACCGTAGCATTTCCTCCGGAGGACTTTATTTTTTCCAACGTTTCCTGTCCGTTTTGTTCTGTTATTTCGAGAATGTGAACTTCTGCACCATTGGTTGCAAGCTGGACTGCGATTGCTTGCCCAATTCCGCTTCCGCCGCCCGTTACTACGGCTTTTTTATTTTTTAATGAAAACATTTTTATAATTGTTGTTTAAATTTTATTTGATAACGTCTAATTTTAACGCAAAGATTTTATTTTGATGATGCTGACTTTAAGGAACAAAGAATAATCAATAAAATTGATTTTAAGCTAATGCAAAATTTTGTCTAGCTTAATTCGAATTGTTAGATACTCTCTGTCTCTTCAATGTTCATTTTAATAATCAAACTTTCTGTTAAATGGTACATATTTAAATTTTATAGGCTTATGTAAATTTAAATTAAATTCAGTCTCTTTTTTCAAGCTTAATCGACGTGGTCGATATTCTTTGCTCCTTAAATTTTCATTGTTAAAATGAAATCTTTGCGTTAAAAATTTAAGTTACACATCATTACATCATTAAAGACTCACCCCTCTTTTCCAAGGAATAAAATCATCCTGATTCAACGCCACGGCTTTAGGAATAATAATTCCGCTGGCAACATCGATACAGAAATCTAAAATATCTTCTCCCATTTCCTGAATGGTTTTTTCACCCCGCACAACTGCACCTGTATCGATATCAATAATATCCGACATTTTTGTTGCTAAAATTGTATTGGTAGCGACTTTGATAACCGGACAAACCGGATTTCCTGTAGGCGTACCCAAACCTGTCGTGAACAGAATTAAAGTTGCTCCCGAAGCAGCTTTTCCGGTGGCTGCTTCCACATCATTTCCTGGAGTACAGACTAAACTTAATCCTGGTTTAGTTGCAGGTTCAGTATAATCCAAAACATCTACAACAGGGGCAGAACCTCCTTTTTTTGCTGCACCTGCAGATTTTATAGCATCTGTGATCAATCCGTCCTTAATATTTCCCGGTGACGGATTCATGTAAAATCCCGAACCAACGGCGTGGGCAAGTTCATCATATTCTGTCATCAGTCTGATGAATTTTTCTGCGGTTGGTTTATCTACAGAACGGTCGATTAATTCCTGTTCGACACCACACAATTCCGGAAACTCTGCCAATAAAACTTTAGCACCCAAAACAGAAAGAATATCCGCAAGATGTCCTACCGCCGGATTAGCAGAAATGCCACTGAAACCATCACTTCCGCCACATTTTACACCTACGCAAAGTTTGCTGATTGGTGCATCTTCACGTTCCAACTTATTAATTTCTAAAAGTCCTTTCAGGGTTTCAAAAATGGCATTTTTGATCATGGTTTCTTCACTGACCGCTTTTTGTTGTTCAAAAACAAGTAAAGGTTTATCAAAATCAGGATTTCTGTTGTATAAATCCTTTTTAAAATTATCGATCTGAAGATGTTGACAACCTAAGCTTAGCAAAGTAACTCCTGCAACATTGGGATGGTCTGCATAAGACGCCAAAAGTTTGCTTAAAGTATCCGCATCCTGTCTTGTTCCGCCGCAACCACCAGTGTGATTGAGGAACTTTATACCATCTACATTTTTAAAAACTCTGTCTTTTGCAGGAATATTTGACGGTGAAAAATTTAGATCATCAATGTTTTCGCCTTTAGAAATGGCTTCAACTAATTGATGCGTGTAGTCTTTGTATTTTGCATCAACCGCATACCCTAAATTGTCATAAAGAGATTCTTTAATAATATCAAGATTACGGTTTTCACAGAATACAGTGGGAATAAACAGCCAGTAATTTGCCGTACCAACATCGCCATTGGAACGATGGTACCCTTTAAAAGTTTTATGTAAAAATCTTGACACATCAGGTTTAGTCCAGTGATAATCAACATCTCTGTAATAGTAAGGTTCAGCAGCGTGTTTAGTATTATCTGTCGTCATTCGGGTTCCCGCTGCGAGATCGTACTGTACTTTACCGACCAAAACGCCATACATAAAGATTTCATCGCCTTGCTTCATGTCATTCATAAAGAATTTATGCTTAGCGGGGATTGCTTCCAAAGTTGTATAAGTAGCTCCTTCGAAAATTATTTCGGTTTCTGCCGGAATATCCTGCAAAGCAACCAAAACATTGTCTTTATGATTTATTTTTAAAATTAAATTGCTCATTTTAATCTGTTTTTTTAACGCAAAGTGCGCAAAGATTCTTTTTAATATTGTTCTGCATATTTTTCGTTCGCAAAGGCCCTGTTCAAGGAAGATCACAAATGTTCTTAATAGTAATTTTAATCATAATTATATTGAAGATTTTTTATTTTTAAATCTTAATGAAAACAGAAATACAATGATAAAACAGAGTAAAGGAACAATATATGAGAAATGAATATTTCCCGAAATATCTGAGATTTTACTTGCAATCGGTGGTATAATGGCACCTCCTACAATTGACATAATTAATAAACTGGATGCAGATTTTGTTTCCACACCGGCTCCTTCTATTCCCAAAGCAAAAATTGTCGGAAACATAATTGACATAAAAAAAGTAAGCGCAACTAATGCATATAACGTTGAAATTCCGGATCCTACGATAACCCAAATAGTCATAATAATACTAATTACACTGTAGATTTTCAATAATTTTTGGGGTGAAATATACTTCATGAAAAAAGTTCCTGCAAAACGCCCGATCATAAATAATAATCCTGCTACACCTGCATAATATTTTGCTTCCTGACCTTTCATATTGATGGCGTCTTCCGCAAAAACCAAAAGAAAACTGAAGACATAAATTTGTGCACCGATATAAAAAAACTGAGCAAGAACACCCCATCCGACATTTTCCACACCTAAAACCTGCAGAAAATTCTTTGTTGATTTTTCTTTACTTTCCGTGACTTCCGGTAATTTAACCAATAAAAACAAAAGCATAACCAACAAAATGATCAATCCTAATATGATGTAAGGTCCTTTTGCGAGAGATGTTTCGGCGTGAATGTAGGCTAATTTCGCTGCCTGATCAAGTACGGCAAGTTCTTGTTGTGATTTTGGTTCTTCGCTTAGAATAAAAATTCCGCCAACGATAGGAGCAATTGAAGCTGCCAAGCCATTAAAAGACTGGGCAAAATTTAATCTTTGGGTTGCTTTTTCGGGTGCGCCTAAAACGGTGATGTACGGGTTTGCGGCGGTTTCCAGAACTGCAAGACCACATGACAATACAAAAAGAGCTCCCAGAAAAAACGGATAGCTGACTGTGTTGGCAGCCGGAACAAACATAAAACATCCAGCCGCGAAAAAGAATAAACCTACCAGAATTCCGGTTTTGTAACCATATTTCTGAATAATCATTCCCGCAGGAATTGCCAGTAAAAAGTACGCTGCAAAAACAGATGAATCGACTAATGAAGCTTGGAAATGATTGAGTTGGAAAGCACTTCGTAAGTGTTTAATCAAGATCGGATCAAGATTATGAATAAAACCCCAAAAGAAAAACAAACTCGTGATAAGAATAAGCGGAAAACCGTAATTTCTTTTTTTTGATAATGAAGAAAATGTATCTTCAGGATTATTGGTGTTCATTGATCTGGTCTTGTTTTAATTTTTTGCAGTTTATAAATGTGTGAGCAATCGGTTGCACAAGTGATTATAAACTTTTGATTTTTCGAAATTGAAATGGTAATCTTTTTCGACTTTTTAAAAGTATAATAATTTTTCGAATAAAAAATGAATAGGGCAGGATAGTACAAGATAGTTTGAGATGATGCAGATTTATTATTGATCTGTCAATTGTTTATGTTTTAAACTAAATTATTACTATTTAATACCAGAAAAAATGTATCTTCAAGATTCATAAAAACACAAATATGGAATATCTGGCTATCGCAGAAAAATACACCGATTTTAAAATAACAAAAGACGGAAAGCAAATCGCAACGTTGAATTATAAAAACTGGTTTAAATTCAATGCTGAAATTGAAATTTCAAATTCTAAATATCTGGTTGAACCAATAGGTTTTTGGGGAACAACTGTTGAAGTTCTTGATGGGAAAAAAGTTCTTCTCAAATTTACGATCAATTGGGGCAGCAATATTATTATAGAAACATATTTTGATGATGAGAAAAGTTACATTTTCAAACATCGAGGTTTTTTCAACGAATCATTTGTGCTTACCGATCAAAAAGGAAGTGAACTTTTGATGATGAAACCTAATTTTAAATGGAACAATTTGAATTACGGATATAAAATTACAACCACTTCCATATTTGAAAGCTTAAACAATAAAAATATTTTGCTGTTGAATTCTCTGCATTGTGCCAATTACTATATGTCGATTATGGCAGGAATGGGTTAATTAATCTTATAATAAGGCTCGTCAAAATACGTATTTGGTTTTATGTAAACCATCTTTCTGTCTTTGTCAAAAATCCAGTTGAATCTTCGCATCACATCGGCTGCAAAATAATTTGCGTGCTGTGTTTTGAGGTCTCCTGTGAAAAATCCTGCGCTAACATTTTTTAATATAATATTTCCGAGTTTTAGAAAGGGTAAAACTCCTTGCTTCGTTGTGATAATTTGTCCGGCAGAATTTTTCATTGATTTTTCGCCTGTAATTTTCAGCTTTTCATTCAAATTATTGGCTTCTGCAAACTCGTTACTGTACAGCAGCCCGCCTGAATACCCTGACTGAAGAAGAAAATAAGCCTCCTGTTGTTTATTTTCAACCACGTTATCTGCAATAATGTAGAACTGCCCGTTTTTCACGTACAGATTCATCGGTTGATAATCCTTTAAATCGGGCTCTTCCTCATAAGTAACAAACTCTTTATTATCGTAATCGATTTTAAAATATTTGTCTTTGAAAATTCCGGTTCCTATTTTTCCGTCGGCTTCGTGACCGGTAAATTCATTGTCGAAAAACCTTATATCTTCATACTTTTTGTTACCAATTTTTATTGTATTTCCATCACTTATTTCATCCTTAAATTTAATATGATCTGCTTTTCTGATTCTTTCGGGAGAAATTGAAGCATCTTCCATCGCAATCTGAAACATCAGGTGAAGCGAATCTTTATCATTAACCAAAGTTTTTACAATGATATTGTTGTGTTTAGTTAATCTGAATGGAATTTTTTCCTGAGCTTTGAAAGGATTCAAACTCAATAAAACAATGGCTAAACAGCTAAACTTCTTAAACATTTTTTGATTCTTAAAAATATCCCCAAATATAGAATAATTTTTTCTCGGCATTTAGATATAACTTGTCTTAAAAATAATTATCTTCGGTTAAATTAAATAAACCAAATGACGAAACATCAGCAAAGAGTCGCCGAAGTCTACCATTTTTTTGATAATAAAGATACCGTTTTGGGGTTCAGAAAACTGTTAGATTGCGCGATCGACACTCAGGATATGTCGATTTATAAAGAAGCGATTAATTTGACAGACTGGAAAGAAACTCACAATCACGCTATCGATGAATTGATTGAAAAATCGAAAAATCTTCTCGCCAAAATTGAAAAAGTTCAGGTAAAAGAGCATGTTTCCGAACACTCTGTTTTGAAAGCAAAAGATATTGTAAAATCTTACGGCAGCAACCGTTTTTCGCTCGGTCCGGTTTCTGTGGAAATCAATAAAGGACAGGTTTATGGTTTGGTAGGAGAAAATGGAAATGGTAAAACGACCTTGCTGAGAATTTTGGCGAATGAAATTTCATTTAATGATGGAAGTTTAAACTATTCTTTCAATGAAAAATCAAAAAATGATTACGATCTTAGAACAAAGTTAGTTTATATTCCGCAACGAACTGAAAAATGGTACGGAAGTCTAAAAGATAATCTGAAATTTGTGCTTTCAAATCATGGTGTTTCTGCTGAAGAAAACGAAACCAGAACGTTGATGATGATTGCTCGTCTCGGGTTGTGGAATTACAAACATCTGAAATGGAGCGAACTTTCATCAGGTTACAAAATGCGATTTGAATTAGCGAGAATACTTCTAAGAAAACCCGAAATTCTTTTATTGGATGAGCCTTTAGCGAACCTTGATGTTTTGGCGCAGCAGGTAATTCTGGAAGATCTAAAATCGATTGCCAATTCGGTAAATCATCCGATTGCTTTGATTTTAAGTTCTCAACAATTATACGAAGTTGAAAAGATTTCAGATAAAGTAATTTTTCTGAAAAATGGAAAATATAAAGACAATTCTGATGCGAATGGCGAAGAAGAAAGCCAATTAATCATAGAAATTGATACTAATGAAAGTCGCGATAAACTGCTCGAAGTTTTTAAAGATTTCAAACTGGAAAAACTGAACTTCAATGGTGGTGTCTACGTCGCTTATTTCTCCACTGAAACTCAGTTTTATGAAGTGATTTCAGCTTTAGGAAATGCAAAAGCAGAAATTATTTACATCAGAAATATCTCGTCTTCCACGAGAAGGTTTTTCGTTAATTAATCTTTTTTAATTCAAATTAAAATGCAAAAACTCAATAAATTCAACCAATATTTGCTCGAAAGATATCCTACAATCTGGAATACTAAAATTGTATGGATGCTTTTGGCAGCTTTCGTTTTTCATATCGTCTTTTTTATCATCGGTTATCTGTCGCATATTGATCCTGTTTCGCTTCAGAAATATTCTGTAAAAGATGATTATTTCAGAAACGGTGTTATTTTCGTTCATCTTATTATTTCTATTTTACTTATTGTAGGATGGCTTTTGATGATGCTTAAAAATAATGCGTTTAAGAATTTTTATCCTACTTCCAAAGGAAAACTGTTTGGTCAGTTTGTGCAGTATTTTATCATCATTTTCTCGTGTACCACATTTTATTTCTCGTATATGAATGGGTTTAGGATGTTTATCAATAATAAATATCCTGATCAGGAAATGGCAAAAAACGTTGATATCATCAACCGAACTGCACCTTTTCTTTCTCAAAATATAGAGTCTTATACTTTAGAAAACAGATTGTTTCCAAAGGCTTTCTTCGATTTGTACTGTGAAAATAATATTGAGAAAATAGACCGAAACAAAAAGTTTTTTGTTTACTACAACAGAGTTTATCAGTATTATTCATTGTATTCAAAGAAATCTCATCAAAAAGATAAGCGAGGGAATTTTATTCCTCCCAATCCTGAATATTCTAAAAAAATACAGCCCGCTTATTCTGACGAACAAGAAAAATTTGAAACTTTTTATTACAAAAAAGACGTTGTAGATCTTTCATCATCTATTAAAACAACTCAGCCAAGTTTCTACAATTTTTCCGAAGTTTTTTATGATTATGATTTTAAAGATTTTGATAATGGAGTAGGAGCTACAGAAGTTGTTTACTATGATAAAGATTCGCCTGATAATATTCTTAAAAATAAAAAAGCGATTATTAATCAAAAAACGGCAACACTTTTAAATTCAAAAAATTCTGCAGAATTAGAAAAACTTTTTGATGATTTTCTTTCTATTTCTAAAACGTACAGCGTTAGGAATAATTTGAATGCTAAAAAATGGGTTTCTATGATCTACTCAAAAGATAACCCAAATTTTGAAGTCCGTTATTTCATCAAAGATTATGATGGGAAAACAAGATATGATGAAGATGAGTATTATGAAGAAACAGTGGCTGTAGATTCTGCTGTGGCAACCACTGATAATGCTAAGGACAGTATAAAAATCAGAGAATTTAATCCTGAAATCAATCAACAGCTTGCTCCGGATAAATATGTAAAAAACAATATGACAGAGTATTATTATCTGTCTGAAAACATGAAAGATCTGCTTAAAAATGTAGATTCTGTGAAGAAAGATGATTTCTTTTCAGATAACGTACATATTTACATCTGGATTGCATTTTTCCTTTCTACTTTTATTTTCGGTTTCAGAATTACCGGGCTTCGTTCATTGCTTTTCAGTGTGATTAGTGCAGGCGTTTTAACCTTGTCAATTACGTTGATTACCGTGTTTTACGGACTTACTTTCAGAGGCCGGGAAGAGTTTTTTGTTGCCTATTTTGTTTTGTTTATCGGTCTCGTAATTCTATTGATTCCGTTATTGAAAATGAATATGACCAGCAAAATGGTATCATCTGTTTTGATTAATATTTCTCTGAACGGTTTTGTACTGCTGGTGCTTTTAATTTTTGCAATTATCAGTATTCATCAGAAAGCAGCATGTCAATTGCCTGTTAACCATATAGATTACGATTACACTTATCAAAACTGTCCGAATATTTTTGAAGATTTAGGCTTTATGATAAGTTATATCATTCTGATAATAGGTTTTGTTTTCATGTATTTTTATACTGCTATTCTGCAGAAATGGAAAGCAATGCCGGAATAAATTTTTCTCATATATTTTAAAACCTCATATTTTTATGAGGTTTTTGTTTCATTAAAATTTAAGAATTATTGCTACTTCTATTATTAATTACGATCTTACTCATCAATTTAATTTAACAAAATTTAGCAATCTCAAAAAGTGATTTATGAACTCGATTTTGTAATTTTAGACAAAATTTTAAAAGTGAAAAAAATATTATTTGCAGTTTGTATATCGGCTTCGGCTTTAAGCTTCGCACAAGATTATTCGGTACCTGCAGCTAGTCCGCGTCAGAAAGTAGAACAGCAGTTTTCAATGTCAAAAATCTCTGTAGATTACGGCAGACCTGGAGTGAAAGGAAGAAAAATATTCGGAGAATTGGTTCCTTACGGACAAGTTTGGAGAGCAGGCGCAAACTCTTCTACAAAAATCACATTCGGACAGTCCGTTAATTTTGGTGGAAAAACTGTTCCAGCAGGAACTTATGGTTTGTTTATCGTACCAACAGAAAAAGACTGGAAAGTTATTTTAAATAAAGATTTCCAACAATGGGGAGCGTATACTTATGATCCAAAACAAGACGTTGTAGATGTTACAGTTCCTGTTAATAAATTAGCTGATAAACAAGAATGGTTTGAAATTACTTTAAACCCAACAGATGAAAATTCGGGAAATCTTGTTATCAAATGGGATATGGCTCAGGCTGAAGTAGCTTTAAAACCTGCAAAACCTGAAGCAGTAACCAAAATTGCTGAAAAATTAAAAGAAATTAAAAAAATAGAATCTGACGCTGCAAAAGCAAAAAGCTAAGATTCAAATTTATAAAAGATGAATTTTTCTATTCAACCTGTTTTAGAAAACGAAAAATATCAATTAATCCCCTTACAGAAAGGGGATTTTGAGTTATTGTACGAAGTGGCTTCAGATCCTAAAGTCTGGGAGCAACATCCGAATAAAGACCGCTACAAAAGAGAGGTTTTTGAAAACTTTTTTAAAGGAGCCATGGAAAGTCAGGGCGCTTTTAAAATTATTGAGAAATCTACCGGAAATTTTTTAGGAAGTACCCGTTTTTATGATTTTGACGAATCTGAAAATCGTATTTTCATTGGCTATACTTTTTATGGAGCAAATTCGTGGGGAAAAGGCATCAATCCGCAAGTTAAAAAGCTGATGCTGGATTATATTTTCCAATTTGTAGACAAAGTTCACTTCCATATTGGAAAAGAAAATTTCCGTTCTCAAATTGCATTAGAAAGATTAGGTGGAAAGAAGATTGCGGAAGAAGAAGTAGCTTATTTTGGAGAACCGACAAGAACGAATATTGTGTACGAAATCACAAAAGAAAATCATTTTAAAGTTGATTAAACTTAAATGAATTTTCTCGCAGATTATGCTGATTTTGCAGATTTTAATTCCTAAAATTAATCAGCTAAATCCGGTAAAAGATTAAATTATAACTTGCACGTAACTATAAAAACTTTGTTAGCTTTTATAAGTGAAACGGCTTTGTGTAACTTAGAAGAAGGCAGCATTCAATAAATCTTTGCGAACTTTGCGTTAAAATAATTATAATAGTATAATGAAGAAATATAAAATTCAGAAATCACCATTTGTAGTTCCTACAACTGATGGAAAATTAATTGAAGAACATTGGGGGAATTCAACCCAAAATCCAAACATATCCATTGCGCATATGGTTGCTCCGCCGGATTGGAGTGAGCCTCATCAAACTCCCGAATTTGATGAATTTACCATCATTATTTCCGGTAAAAAACAATTTGAAATTGATGGAGAAAACGTCATTTTGGAAAAAGGGCAAAGTATTTTAATCGAAAAAGGAGCAAGAATCCGTTACAGCAATCCGTTTTCAGAACCTTGCGAATATATTGCAATTTGTCTTCCGGCTTTTTCGATGGATTTGGTGAATAGAGAAGAAGAAAAGAAATAATTAAATATGGCGTTACAAATTTGCCCAAAGTGTAAAGAAAATTCCTTCACTTGGTTTATCAACGGAAAAACTCATTTGACGAGTTGGAGCTGTTTCAATTGCGATTATGAAGCGAAAGAAAACGAGAGTGATGTATGTGTCTGTGAAAATTGTGAAGAGAAAGCAAAAAAGAAGCTGAAAGATAAAGAAAAAGAATACTGGTGGTGTTCTAATTGTAATACAATCAGCGATTTATAATAAAAAAACAACCTCAATGATTGAGGTTGTTTTTAATTTATTGTAGTTCAATTACTTCAAAATTTCTTTCAAAAATAGGAGTGTATGATTCCATGCTCTTTTTGCCATAACTGGATTGTAGTCTGCAGATTTTGGGTCAGTGAAAGTATGTTTTGAATTGGCGTATGTAATAATTTGCCAATCTGCTTTACCCTCATTCATTTCTTTAACCAGATTATTGTAATCTTCCGGCGTTACACTTTTATCTTCCGCAGGATTTTCTACTAAAATTTTAGTTGAAATAGTTTCATTCGGTCTCGATTGGTCTTTTCCGATGCTTCCGTGAATGGAAACAACACCAACAACAGGCAGTTTTCCTCTCGCAGATTCTAAAGCTCCGGTTCCGCCAAAGCAATAACCGATTACTGCAATTTTATCTGAAACCGCTCCGCTTTTTTTCAATTGTTCCAAAGCCAGGGAAATTCTTTTTTGATAAGCTGCATAGTCTTTTTTATAAAATCCTGCAGTTTTTGCCGCTGAAGCATTATCAGTTGGAATGTTTCCTTCGCCGTAAATATCTGCTATAAATGCGATATAACCCTGCTTTTCTAAATCTGCCGCTGCAGTTTTTGCTTCGTCATCAATTCCTTTCCAAGCTGGAAGAATTAAAACTCCCGGAAGTTTTTTTCCGGCATTGGAGGTTACCAAACCATTCAGTTTTTGTGAACCGTCCTGATAAGACACTGTTTTTAAATTCTGACTGAAAATAGTTCCTGAACTCATAAGAAATGCGGATAATAATATTGAACGTATCATATTTTGTAATTTATTTTTGAAGCTTTTTCCTGCTTTTCGTTGCAATCTTTTTTTTAAAAAAAGGATTTTCACTACAATCAAGGCTAGGTATTGGTCAGATTTACAATTTTTTTACAACATAGTTGACAGATCTTTGTCATTCTGAAAGGATTTCTGCAATGCAATAATAATGATTGCTATAAAACTTTTTAATCGTTTGAATTCTTTCAGAATGACAAAATGATTGGTTTATTTGTTGAAAACAATAATCCTCATCTAAATTAATAAAATTACTTATTATCAAGATTAACAAAATGTTATAAAGCTGTAATTATTCAAATTTTACGCCTAATTTATTTAGTTCAGCCTCCAAATCAGTTTCCGGTAAAATATGAATGGTTTTAAAACCTAAAGTTTTCGCCATTTCAATATTTTTAAAATTATCATCAATGAAAATCGATTCACCAGCTTCCAATTGATATCTTTCCAATAAAACATGCCAGATTTTAGGATCTGGTTTTATTAACTTTTCTGTTCCGGAAACCACAATTTTCCCCTCAAATAACTGAAAAAAATCATAGTTTTCTAAAGCGTAAGGAAAAGTTTCTTCAGACCAGTTTGTTAATCCGTATAATTGGTAGGACGTATTTCCCAGTTTTCTCAGAACTTCCACATTGTGAGGAATATCGCTTTTTAGCATTACCGGCCAGTTATCATAATACGCTCTGAGTTCTCTTTCCCAATCCGGAAATTTTTTAATCTGAATTTCAGTGCCTTCTGCCAAAGTTCTTCCTCGGTCTTGCTCGATATTCCATTCGTCCTGGGCAATATTTTCAAGAAAATATTCCATTTTCTCATCATCATTAAAATAGGTTTTGAAAAAATACCTCGGATTCCAATCCATCAAAACACCTCCAAAATCGAATATTATATTTTTAATTTCCATACTTTTTTTAAGGTTAAGGTTAAGGTTAAGGTTAAGGTTAAGGTTAAGGTTGGCGCAAGGTCTAAACGTAAATCTTAACCTCAATATTATTTATAAAATTGATATTGTTCGTTTTCGTAATACGCATTAATATGCTGCAGACCATTCGTCAAAATAATTTCAGAAGCACCGATAACAGAATTGTATCGTGCAGTCTGTTCGAATGTTTTTTCGGTTAATTTGATTTGTGGTGCTTTACATTCAATCAGAATTTTTGGCTGCGCTTTTTCGGTGATTAAAAGGTCAATACGCTTCGTTAAACCATTCAAAACAATCTTTTTTTCGGTAATTAAAGCAGATGCAGAATAGGATTTTACGATGAGATAATAATGAACCCAATGCTGCCGAACCCACTCTTCGGGAGTGAGCAAAAGGTAAGTTTTACGAACCAAGTCATAAATAAAAAACTTATCTTTGTCTTTCTTGAATTTAAAATCAAAAGTTTCCTGAAAGTTCAGTTTTGGAAGTTCCATTTATATGATGAAAGAATTAGATTTAATCCTCAAAAATATTAAAAATAAAGAAGTTTTACCGATTTATTTTTTCCACGGAGAAGAACCTTACTTTATTGATGTTGCTGTAAAAGCTCTTGAACACGACTTTCTTGAGGAAGACGAAAAAGCTTTTAACCAAACCGTCACATACGGGAAAGATACCACGTATCAGGAAATTCTTTCTTTGGCGCGACAATTTCCGATGATGGGCGACAAACAGGTGATTATCGTAAAAGAAGCACAGGATCTTAAATTTAATGAAGAAGAAAGTAAAGCGTTAGATGCGTATGCAGAAAATCCGGTGCCGTCAACGGTTTTGGTTTTCGCTCATAAACATAAGAAGTTAGACAGCCGAAAAAAGGTTACCAAAACTTTAGCAAAAATAAACGCTCTTTTCCTGAGTGAATCTTTAAAAGATCACACACTTCCAAAATGGATTGCTGATGAATGTCTAAGACTAAAGATAAAAACAGCCCCGAATATTTCTCACCTTTTGGCAGAATATCTTGGCAACGACCTTTCCAGAATTTCAAATGAGCTAGGAAAACTTAAAATAATTTTAAAAGATGATCAGGTTTTAGACGGTACCATCGTTGAAAATCATATCGGAATAAGCAAAGAATTCAATGTCTTTGAACTTCAAAAAGCGTTAGGAGCGAAAAATGCAAACGCTGCATTCAAAATTGCTTATTTCATGGGCAAAAATCCTAAGAATAATCCTTTTGTAATGCTACTTTCGAGTCTTTATAATTATTTTTCGAATGTAATTATTTACAATACGATGATTGGGCAGCCACAACAGGTAATCGCTTCGCAAATGGGCGTTAATCCTTATTTTATTAAAGATTATGCAGAAGCTGCGAGGTTGTATCCTTTGAAACATTCAACCCGTGTTATCTCTATTTTGAGGGAATTTGACATGAAAGGAAAAGGATTAGGCGCAGTAAATATGGATGATGCGGAACTGATTAAAGAATTGGTTTATAAAATCATTAATGTCGACAAGATTAAAATGAAGGTGTAAAAGTGATTGACTAATTTGCTTTGCGCATTAATTTTATTTTGGCGACAATTTCCGCCCTCCGTTCCCGCTTTTTTGTTGAACAAAAAGAGCTCCACTCAGGTCGGGTCGCAAAGCGGTATGAAAATTAAAATTTTGTCATTGAGATTTGACATATTAAATATTGACAAGTATCATTAATTTTACTTTAATTAAACATTAAAAATTACGAAATTAGCATCCTTGAAATTGATAAATAAATTATGGAAGAAAATATTTTAGATTGTGTAATCGTTGGATCGGGACCTTCTGGTTTTACAGCGGCAATTTATGCAGCAAGAGCAGATTTAAAACCTGAATTATACACAGGTCTGGAGCCAGGCGGACAATTAACGACAACAACAGAAGTCGATAATTTCCCGGGATACCCTGCAGGAATCACCGGCCCTGAAATGATGATGGATCTACAAAAGCAAGCTGAAAGATTCGATACCAAAGTGCATTACGAAATGATTACCAAAGCTGAATTTTCTAAAGAAGTGGGTGGTATTCACAAATTATATGCAGGAAATAAAGAAATTTTGGCTAAATCTGTGATTATTTCTACAGGAGCTACTGCAAAGTATCTGGGTCTTGATGATGAGAAAAAATATAATGGAGGAGGGGTTTCTGCATGTGCAACGTGTGACGGGTTTTTCTACAGAGGAAAAGACGTTGTGGTTGTAGGAGCAGGAGATACTGCAGCTGAAGAAGCTACCTATCTTTCAAAGTTGGTGAATAAAGTAACCATGTTGGTAAGAAAAGACGAGTTCAGAGCGTCAAAAGCAATGATTCACAGAGTAGAAAATACGCCGAATATTGAAGTGAAGTTTCACCATGAATTAATTGGTATTGAGGGTGAAAACAATCTTGTGGAAAGAGCGGTTGTTATTAATAACCAGACTCAGGAGAAATCTACAGTAGATGTTCACGGAATATTTATCGCGATCGGACACAAACCGAATACTGATATTTTCGTTGGTCAAATAGATTTAGATGAAAACGGATATATTGTTACTGAAAAAGGTTCGTCAAGAACAAATCTTCCCGGAGTTTTTGCGGCCGGAGATGTTCAGGATCATATCTACAGACAAGCGATTACAGCAGCAGGAAGCGGTTGTATGGCAGCCATGGATGCAGAAAAATATCTTGCCGAATTACATTAATACAATCTTTTTGAAAATATCAAAGCATCTCGAAGGAGGTGCTTTTTTTGTTACGATAATGTTAGATTTTGTTTTTGAACTACAATTACTAAAAATAATTTCATTGATTTCTAGTTGGTTATTAATTTTTGTTAAAATTTAATTTCAAAATATTTTGTAGTAATTTAAAAACGTTTTATATTTGCACCACTGAAAACAACGATACAATCGGAGTTTTTGGAGAGATGGCAGAGTGGTCGATTGCGATAGTCTTGAAAACTATTGACTGTAACAGGTCCGGGGGTTCGAATCCCTCTCTCTCCGCCAGTTGGGGAACCAAAATAAGCTAAAACGCTGTAAACATCAATGTTTACAGCGTTTTTGTTTTTGCGCTAGTATTAAAAAAAAATCAAAATAGGTCACGATTTTTATGGGATCAATCTCAAAACTTGGGGGCTATGCAAAAAGTTTAGACAACCTGAACAGAAAAAATGTTTTATCCCGCACGCCTCTTAATTGCAATCTGAAGTTTTTTATTTTCGCATTGAAAGACTCTGCGGAAGCATTCGTGCTTCTTCTTTCAAAATAATTGAGAATCTCATTGTAATGATTCATTATGGTTTTTCTGAGCACCGAGAAAGCTTTAAATCTTGATTCTTCCACCTCTTTAAACCAATGTGCCAGTTTCAACATTGCAACGGATTTTTGAATGTTTTGGTTGTAAATTTTCCTCAAGCCATCAGATAAATTGTACGCTTTTTCTAAATCAGGATATTGCGAGAATAAGATTTCAGCTCGCTGATTTTGCGATGCAGTCCATTTTTCTCTCGTTTTGTAGAGTAAATACCTGCTTCTTGCCAAAAGTTGCTTTCGGGTATCGCCATTTTCAAAAGTTTCAATCCCGGGGTTGTTTTTCTTTTCTTTTGCTTCCATGAGCAGATTGTTTTCTTGTTCAATAGCTTCCCAACGGTGGCTTATCCTTAATTCCTGCAACGCTTCTATGGCTAATTTCTGGACATGGAATCGGTCGATAATTTGTGTGGCATTGGGAAAACATCTTTTGGCGATGAGCTTCATAGAACCCGCCATATCCAAAGTAATTCCTTTTACATTTAACCTTAGTTTTTTGTTGATTTTTAAGAGATATTCTATTACGGTATCACTCTTGGTTCCTTTGATAATGGCGACAATACTGCCTTTTCTGCCCATTGCTTTTTTGGAGGTCAGAACAGTGTACAATTCGCCATCAGAAAGAGCAACTTCATCGAGAGATAGGTGGTGTGAGAGGTTTTCGGGATAGAGAATCCAATCCTCGGCGTGTGATTTTTGTTTCCAGTTTTTAAAATTGCTGATGCTTTGCTTGTATTGCCTTTGAAATTTCCTGCCATCCACGCCATACATCTCGCCAATGGTTTTACAGGGAAGGGCTTTAGTATCGGCTGATTTTTTTTAAGAACTCGGCAAAATCCTGTGTCATGCGGGTTCCTTTGGCAATGAGATTCCAATCTCTTTGGATGATGTTGCCGGTTTTTGTATCGGTCCATCTTCTGCGTTTGATGTGGAGTTTTACTGTTTTTCCGCGAAGAGGAAAATCGTCAACGGTAATTTCCGGAACAAAACCTTTTGACTGCAATAACAGAGACGAAAATTCTTTCGGAGCTGTATTTTTCTCGTCAAAGTAGAGGTGGAGGATTTTGTTTTCTTCTTCAACTTTTACAATCTCAAAATGCTCAATCAAGAGTTCAGGTAAAAATAATTTGAGGAGTTCGGCATCGTTTAACATTCCACAAAATTATCAATATTTTTTTTCTCCCCAAGTTTTGTGATTGATCCTTTTTATGACCTATTCCGTGACCCATACTGAAAATTTGAAAATGGGTCACGAAAAATTCAGGGAAACCCGACCAATAGGCAGTCTAACGATTGTACATCTTGCAGAAAGTGGTAACAAAAAGTAAATTATTAACAATTAAAGTTACCACACTATGAACAAAACATTCAACCTATTATTCTTTATCAAAAAGAATAAAATCAGAACAAACGGAACTGCTCCCATCTACTTAAGAATTACGATAGATGGCAAGGCAGCGGACATTGCCGCTAAAAGGTATATCGATCCGAAGAAATGGGATGTTAAAGCGCACAAGGCACTGGGTAATACCCAAGAAGCCAAAACACTGAACCTCTATCTTAAAACTTTGGAACAGCAAGTTTACGATTCTCATTACCTGATGCTGAAAGAAGAAGACTTTGTAACATCAGAGAGTTTAAAATCTAAACTACTTGGAACCGATATTTCCACAAGAATGCTCATTCCTATTTTTCAGGATCATAATGATAAAGTGGAAGCACTGGTTGGTCAGGATTTTGCGCCCGGAACATTGGAGCGTTATAAAACATCGTTAAAGCATACGCAGGAATTCCTAATCTGGAAATACAAAACGTCTGACATCGACATTACAAAGATCGATCACTCTTTCATAATGGATTATGATTTTTGGCTTCGTAGCGTACGTAAATGTGCTAATAATACCGCAGTAAAGTATATCAAGAATTTCAAAAAGATCATTCGGTTATGCATAGTAAATAGATGGCTCTCAAAAGATCCTTTTCTGGGTTATAAAGCAAAACTTAGGGTAGTAGAACGTCCATATCTTACCAAGGAAGCCAGTTTACCATTTTTCAAACCTCCATACATCGCAATACTCATAGGATATCCATAGAGAGTCAGTATTCACTATGCTTATTGTACCTACTGCTGTAAGATAATTTCCTTCCTCGATCATTAAATCAACCTTGAACCTGGGCGGTTCGATGTAGGCTTCTTTCATATAATCCTGACTTCATCAATTCCCGTTAGAGATGTTTCACCTACGAATGTCCATTGAGTGTCAGTGGTCCAATATGCTAAAAATTGATCGTAATTACCGGCAGATATATAAGCAGTCGCTTTATTTAATATTTCTTTTAAAATTCATTGTACTTGTTTTTAATGAATGTTAGTAAGGTAATCTTAGGTTTATTGATTTATATACTCAACTGAAATTAATTAGATTCAAAGCCCAAATACATGGAATCTACCTTAAAGCTGATAGATACTTATTCCCGGATTTTGAAGTTTCTATATACCTCTTTCAATACATAAAAAATCAAAGACCTCCTGTAGGAAGCCTTCGAACACCAAATCACAAAATATTAATATGAAAAAAATTTACTTATAAAGCAGTTGCAGTATAAGTTACTGTTTGCGTGTAAGTTCCGGCTGGTTTACCTAAAATATCAGCAGATGATGATTTTGCTGCAGGAATCGTGTAATCCAAATTCAGTGTCAAAGCGCTTCCAAGTGGTGCATTTGTCACTAAATTTTGATCAGTAGCAGATAAAACGACAGCATTTTTTGTTCCGCCCATTGTTCCGGCAGCTGCAGCAGTTTTGATCGTCAAAACATTTACAGGGATTAAGTTGGTTCCATTCATGAAATTCGCACCTCCAGCTTTTACTTTTACGTTAAAGTTCTTGGTTGAAGTAACCTTTAAAGAATTTGCTTTAGTAATCGTCTGATCAGAGTTATAGTCTGCTGCAGTAGCATAGTTGAAGTCAACCGTATTACCGATGGCAGTACTTCCGGCATCGATTGAGATCACATCGTTCAGGGTTATGTTTACTGTAGTTGTTGCAGTTGTATTTTGAGCCTGAACATTGTTTGTTCCTAATATAGTTGCTCCGATAGTTAATGCTGTGATTACGATTAGTTTTGTCATGATAGTAAGTATTTTATTTTTATTTCTTGTTTAATTGTTCTCTTTTGAACACTACAAATCTACGGCGGCGCTAAAATTTTCTTTGTAGTGGAAAATGGAAGTTGATGTAGTAAAATAACTACATGGGTTATTCATTTGGTTTAAGTATAAACTGAATGTCCGCTGTCTTCCATAATCCTTAATTTAACGCAATGACAAACAAAGAATTTTAAATACTAAATTGTTTTTAGGTTATACAAAGGCGTAAACTTAACAATGAAATACAAAGTATTTTCAATGATAACAGATAACAGATAATCATAATATAAAAGCCAATTTCTCTATATCGCTATCAATACATACAAAATCAAAGGCCTCCTGTAGGAAGCCTTCGAACACCAAATCACAAAATATTAATATGAAAAAAATTTACTTATAAAGCAGTTGCAGTATAAGTTACTGTTTGCGTGTAAGTTCCCGCTGGTTTACCTAAAATATCAGCAGATGATGATTTCGCTGCAGGAATTGTGTAATCCAAATTCAGTGTTAATGCGCTTCCAAGTGGTGCATTTGTCACTAAGTTTTGATCAGTTGCAGATAAAACGACAGCGTTTTTTGTTCCCCCCATGGTTCCGGCAGCTGCAGCCGCTTTGATCGTCAATACATTTACAGGAATTAGGTTAACTCCATTCATGAAATTAGCACCGCCTGCTTTTACTTTAACGTTAAAGTTCTTGGTTGAAGTTACCTTTAAAGAATTTGCTTTAGTAATCGTCTGATCAGAGTTATAGTCTGCTGCAGTAGCATAGTTGAAGTCAACGGTATTACCGATTGCAGTGCTTCCGGCGTCGATTGAGATCACATCGTTCAGGGTAATGTTTACGGTTGTTGTTGCGGTTGTATTTTGAGCCTGAACATTGTTAGTTCCTAACATAGTTGCTCCAATAGTTAAGGCTGTGATTACGATTAGTTTAGTCATAATAGTATTATTTTATTTTTATTCTGGTTTAATTGTTCTCTTTTGAACACTACAAATCTACGGCGGCGCTAAAATTTTCTTTGTAGTTGAAAATGGAAGTTGATGTAGTAAAATAACTACATGAGTTATTCATTTGGCGTAATAAAAATTAAATGTCTGCTGTCTTCCATAATCCTTAATTAAACACAATGACAAACAAAGAGTTTTAAGTATTATTGTTTTTTAGGTTATACAAAGGCGTAAACTTAACAATGAAATACAAAGTATTCAATGATAACAGATTACGGATAGTCAGAATAAAAAAAGCCCCCAACACTTAGAAAGTGTTGAGGGCGTATATATAATTGCTGTGTTTTATTATAAAGCAGTTGCAGTATAAGTTACTGTTTGCGTGTAAGTTCCGGCTGGTTTACCTAAAATATCAGCAGAAGATGATTTTGCTGCAGGAATCGTGTAATCCAAATTCAGTGTTAATGCGCTTCCAAGTGGTGCATTTGTAACTAAATTTTGATCAGTTGCAGATAAAACGACAGCATTTTTTGTTCCGCCCATTGTTCCGGCAGCTGCAGCAGCTTTGATTGTCAAAACATTTACAGGGATTAAGTTGGTTCCATTCATGAAATTCGCACCTCCTGCTTTTACTTTAACGTTAAAGTTCTTCGTTGAAGTAACCTTTAAAGAGTTGGCTTTAGTAATCGTTTGATCAGAGTTATAATCTGCTGCAGTAGCATAGTTGAAGTCAACTGTATTTCCGATTGCAGTACTTCCGGCATCGATTGAAATCACATCGTTCAGGGTAATGTTTACGGTTGTTGTTGCGGTTGTATTTTGAGCCTGAACATTGTTAGTTCCTAATATAGTTGCTCCGATAGTTAATGCTGCGATTACGATTAGTTTTGTCATGATAGTAAGTATTTTATTTTTATTTCTTGTTTAATTGTTCTCTTTTGAACACTACAAATCTACGGCGGCGCTAAAATTTTCTTTGTAGTTGAAAATGGAAGTTGATGTAGTAAAATAACTACATGACTTATTCATTTGGTTTAAATATAAACTGAATGTCCGCTGTCTTCCATAATTCTTAATTTAACGCAATGACAAACAAAGAATTTTAAATACTAAATTGTTTTTAGGTTATACAAAGGCGTAAACTTAACAATGAAATACAAAGTATTTTCAATGATAACAGATTATGGATAATCATAATAAAAAACCCCCAACACTTAGAAAGTTTTGAGGGTATATATATAATTGCTGTTTTTTTATATTACTCACTTATTTCAACATTATGCTTGTTACAATTTCGTCTTTAAAATATAGTGATAATGATAAAAGGGTGTTTCCAAATTGATCTGATTCTACAGGATAAGACCATGTCATGGAAGTGTAAATATGTGGCTCATGTCCAAAAAGTTCACGTATTTCTTTTTTGCTTTTCCCAATAGGAATTTTAAATCTGAAAATATCATTAACAAGAGTTTTTCTTTTTTCTGGACGGGTTTTCCAAAGGATACTATCAAATTGATGATTACCAATTTCAAGTAAAAACAATAGCTTTTTATTAGATTCGGCATATTATTTTGTAATTATTTAATTATTACCGGAATTTTACTTATCATATTAAAATAGATCATCTTAACATTAATTTATAAGATCTTTCAGAGTTATATCACTTTTAAATTCATTAAAAATTATTTCGTAATGATATAAATAATGTTTTATTATAAAGCAGTTGCAGTATAAGTTACTGTTTGCGTGTAAGTTCCGGCTGGTTTACCTAAAATATCAGCAGAAGATGATTTCGCTGCAGGAATCGTGTAATCCAAATTCAGTGTTAATGCGCTTCCCAATGGTGCATTTGTCACTAAATTTTGATCAGTTGCAGATAAAACGACAGCATTTTTTGTTCCGCCCATTGTTCCGGCAGCTGCGGCAGCTTTGATTGTCAAAACATTTACAGGGATTAAGTTGGTTCCATTCATGAAATTCGCACCTCCTGCTTTTACTTTAACGTTAAAGTTCTTGGTTGAAGTAACCTTTAAAGAGTTTGCTTTAGTAATCGTCTGATCAGAGTTATAATCTGCTGCAGTAGCATAGTTGAAGTCAACCGTATTTCCGATTGCAGTACTTCCGGCGTCGATTGAGATTACATCGTTCAGGGTAATGTTTACTGTAGTTGTTGCAGTTGTATTTTGAGCCTGAGCATTGTTAGTTCCTAATATAGTTGCTCCGATAGTTAAGGCTGTGATTACGATTAGTTTTGTCATAATAGTATTATTTTATTTTTATTCTTTGTTTAATTGTTCTCTTTTGAACACTACAAATCTACGGCGGCGCTAAAAGTTTTTTTGTAGTTGAAAATGGAAGTTGATGTAGTAAAATAACTACATGAGTTATTCATTTGGTGTAAATAGAAATTGAATGTCTGCTGTCTTCCATTAACGCAATGACAAACAAAGAATTTTAAATACTAAATTGTTTTTAAGTTATACAAAGGCGTAAACTTAGCACCGAAATACAAAGTATTTTCAATGATAACAGATTACGGATAATCATAATAAAAAAAGCCCCCAACACTTAGAAAGTGTTGAGGGCTTTTATAAAAATTGTTGCTTATCTTATTATAAAGCAGTCGCAGTATAAGTTATTTTTTGTGTGTAAGTTCCCCGTGGTTTTCCCAGAAGTACTTTCGATGCTTTTTCCGCCGAAATAGAGTAGGCGATATTCAAAGATTGTTTGGAACCCAAACTTGCATTACTTACCAAAACCTGATCATTTGTTGATAAAGTGACCTCATTCATAGTTCCTACTAAACTTCCGCCAGGTACTGCTTTTACTTGTAATATATCCACTGGAATTGCGTTTGCTCCGCTTACAAAGTTTGCGCCTTCAGATTTTACTTTTACGTCAAAATTTTTGGAGGAAATGATAACTAAACTGTTGGGAACCGTCACATTTTTTGAAGAATTATAATCTTTTGTAGTCCCATAATTAAAATCTACAGTGCCTTCTGAAGCAACAGTTCCTATGTCCATTGCAATAACATCTGCTAAAATAATATTTACTGATGTACTAGCCTGCTCAGAATTTTGTGCCAGAACCTGATCGGTTCCTAAAACGACTGCTCCAATAGTCAATGCTGCGATTGCGATTTGTTTTTTCATGATTTTGGATAAATTTAGTGGTGGTGTAATAAAATGTTGTCATTCAAAATTAATTATACTGACAATTATCATTAAATCAAATTTAATAACATTATTTGACATAACCAAAATCATTTATTGTTATTGATTAACTAATTTTCAGTTATCCTTATTATGATCTTTTACTCTCAAATGGGAAATGAGTGGAGATTTCGCTGAATGTCAAAAACTGAATTATTTCAATTATAAAAGTTGAGAATCGGGAATAAGAAAAAATTGTAAACAGTAATTCAGTATAATAAGTGATTATTTTAATTTTAAAATCATTCCTTTTTTAAAATCAATTTCGAAATGATCTGTAGGATCTCCCGATGACAATTTAGATAGAACCCTGAAAAATGTTTTCAGTTGATTTAAGAATTCATCTTCTGTATTTAATTTTTCGAAATTTTCATGCAAAATTTTGAATTGCAAAAGCCGGCTTTCAGGAATATCTTTTTTTGCTAATTCGTCTGCAGACTGCAATTGATAAAGATTTAATAATGCATCTTCAAAATTCCATGTTTTAAATTTTGCTGCATTTATTTTATTTGAATTTGCGCTGTCAATACTTAAATTAAGTAAATCTTCTCCTGAAAGTTTGGAAGCTTTTTTAATAAAATCTTTAGGCCAATCTGAAGGGACAAATCTCAGTCTCACCAGTTCTTTTAAATGAAATAATGTGAAATCATGATAATTCTTTGTTTTCAAAATGTCAATGTTCCAAATATCTTTTGTGTTCTGACTTTTTAAAGTATCAAACTCTTTCTGATACAAAGGAAATAGCTCATCAAAACGGGGAACATCAGTAATAGAAACCGTTTCCACTACAAAATCTGTGGGAGAATTTACCGTCAAAATTTTATATCCCGGAAGATAAGCTGCCAAAGAAGGAACCTGAATATTGACGAGCGTTTTTCCATTTTCAAACTTTTTAATTCCGGTATCGTTGATGTGCATATGACCTGCGAAATGAAGTTTCATTCCTGCATCGGAAAAAACCTGAGCAACCTGATCATTTGGTACTCTGTCAAGCTGCCATTTATTCTCACCTAATAAATTTTTAATATCTTCAGAAGCTCCGTCATTGTAATCAAGCATCGGATAGTGCGTAAATGCAATGAGAACTTTGCGGTTTTTTTCTGCTTGCTTTGAAATGTTTTTCACCCAATCAATCAAATGCTTTTTATTGGAAAGTACATTGTTGTATCCAACGGAAGCTCCATGGAAATTATCAGGATCTGTTGGATTTTCATTAATATTTTTTGGCAAATAGGTATTTCCGTCAATTGCTAAAAGCCAAATTCCATTCACGGGTTCTACCACATAACTCAAATCAGGAACAGAAAATCCCGGACTGACTTCATACATTCTGTTGGAATATTCTGAACTTTTTAAAGCTTTTTTAAAACTATAATTTTTATAAGAACGATGACTAAATGGAGTTTCCCAAAACAAATCTTTTTCAGAAGGGGAGAACCCGAATTCTTTGAGCTCGTTGATAATTTCTAAATAACCGGACATTGCAATATCTCTGGTAATGAAAGTATCCTGATCCTTATCTTTAACTAAATCTTTATTACTGAAAATATTAATAGGGCTTCCATGTTCGCCTAAAAAATCAGATTTTCCACCATCCTTCAGAAAAGGACTTACCGGATCATGATTTCCCGTGGTAATAAAAAACCTCATTCCATACTTTTTTGGTATTCATCCAAAATACGTTTTAATCCTCTTAAATTATAGGCTTGTCCGTCATCAGTATAATCACCGGGAAGTGCGACGATTTTAATCCCCCGTTTTGCTATATCATCCAAAGCCGCCAGAAAAGCAAAATAATTTTCATTAAAAATTCTTGTTGAACGCAGCTGAGAATCCATTGTTCTCAATAAGGTTTTCTTTTTTGTTTTTGGATTTTCTACGCCTCGGAATGCATTATCTGAAAAGTCTCCGTAAAGATCCTGAAAATGAACATCTGCCAAAAATGCTATTTGAATGGCTTTCCGTTGTGCAAATACGTTTAGCGAAAGCAGTAAAGTAACCAGAAGATGAATAGAAAAATGCTTTTTCAAAATTGTATATTTTAGAAAAATAATGATTTACTAATTTACTTTCAAAGCTTTTAATATTTTATGGAAAATCTCATTATTCTCATATACTCCCGTAAAAATTTCTGAGCCTGAACCGTAGGAAAACACAGGAATTAATGTAGCTGAATGATCATCGGTTGTAAAATCTCCTTCAATGGTACTGGTTTTCATATCTCCATGAGGAATACTAAAACCACCTGTTTCGTGATCTGCAGTAATAATCACCAAAGTCCCGGGGTTTTGATCTGCAAACTGTACGGCTTTTGTAATCGCTCTGTCAAAATCAATACCTTCAGTTACGATGGTTCCCACATTATTGCTGTGACCGCCGCTGTCAATTTGTGCACCTTCAATCATCATAAAAAACGGTTTTTTCTTGCTTTTTAAAAATTGCAGCCCGCTTTCTACAGTTTCGGCCAAAAGATTCCCGCGACCTTTCAGAACTTGTGGAACACCGTTGTCTGAAAGATAGTATGCCACACGATCTGCTTTGCTTTCTGCAACCTCTTTTGGGCTTTCTGCTAATTTAAAATCATGCAGGCCGGAAACTTTAGATCTACCACCCGCTGCAAAAAAGTTGAGTTTTGATTTTGGCAAATCTTGGGCAATTTCCTTTTCCATACCACGGTCTTTTTGATGGGCAAAAAATGCAGAAGGTGTAGCTCCCACAATTTCGTCAGTAGTAATAATTCCGGTGCTGAAACCTTTTTCTGAAAGAATTTCCGTAAGGTTTGCCGTTTTTCGGCCCTCAGAATCTACTCCGATAAATCTGTTTTTTGTTTTCTTTCCGGTTGCGAAAGCAGTGGCTCCGGCTGCAGAATCTGTGGTGAAATTATCTGCTGCGGTGGTTTTAATTAAACCAATATTTTTCAATTGCGTTAAAGTTAATTGACCTTTATTGGCTAAAACGGACGAAGAAATTTGTGAAAGACCATTTCCGTCACCGATTAATAAAATAACATTTTTTACAGGTATATTTTTCTTTAGATAGGAAAATTTAGGCTGATAGACTTCTGAAAATATATTGTTTTTAAAAGTCCTTTTCTCTAAAGAATTTACATATTCTGCACATTCTTTAGGATGATCTGTATTAATAAAATCAACGCCGTGGTGAGCGAAAAATTCCCATGAAGTTTTCCCGTCAGGAATTGCCCAGAACCTGAAAGGTTTTCCAAATGATTTAGCTTTTTTAATAACTTCGGTCACTTTTGGCAAATCTTCTTCTGTAAAACCACCTTTTCCGTTCCATTTAGAATATTGTGGAAAACTAAGACTCAACAAAGCCACTTTTTTCCATTGATCTGCCGTTAAGTCCTCCAGTTTTTGATAATCAAATAAGATAAATTCAGGATAATAATTATATTCTTCCGGCTTTGGCTGATTTCCTGAAATCACAAATTTTACTTTATTCTGAGCCGTAATTCTAGGGTATTTTTGAATTGATTTTACAATTTCTGATAAAGTTGATTGCGCATCAGTTTTGCAATCAATTAAAATCTGAAGAGATTCCATAGAAATCATATTCACCTCTAAAGCTTTGTTGATAGGCTCTAAATAAAGACTTTCAAATGTTCTTGATTTCTGAATACCTTTCTCTTCATGTGAAACATACAGTTGATTGTTCACAAGAAAAACATCAGCTTCAATTGAGCTTACACCAGCTCCCAATGCATACCAAAAAGGAACTTTTTGTTCGTAATCATTATGCGAATGAACCTTTATAGTTTGTGCATAAACTGCTGTCGTTAAAGTCAGAATGAAAAAAAAGACGATTTTTTTTAGATTTAAATACATGATATTTCTTTTAAATTAAAAATTATTTAATCTTGATTCCGCTTCTTTTCAAAGCCTCAATCAATTTGTGATAGATCATATTGTTCGGATAAACCCCTGAAAACAATTCTTCTCCTTTTCCCATCGCAAAAACAGGAACCAAAGCCGCAGTATGCTGATTGTCGATAAAATTAACCTGTACCTTATCTTTTACTTCCTTCATTTTTCCTGTTGCAGCATCTTTTTCCATAAATTTTCCTATACTTGCTCCACCTGTTTCGTGATCAGCGGTCACCACAAGTAATGTATTTGGATTTTTCTTAATAAAATTCATCACAACACCGATTGTTTTATCAAAATCAAGAACTTCTTTTACCATCATATCAGCATCAGTTGCATGGCCTCCCCAATCGATAAAAGAACCTTCAACCATAAGAAAGAAAGGTTTCTTTTCCGCTGAAAAATAATCTAAAGCGGTTTGTGTAGCTTCCGGTAGAAAATCTTTTCTCCCCTGAATTTTATTGGGCAATTCGTCTTGAGCCAAAAGGTAAAGATTTCTTTTCCCTGCAACAGGCTTTGAAAGAGAAACTGTATCTATTCTATAATTCTTATTCAATAAATCCTGCAAAAGATTTTTCTTATCTTTTCTTTTGCTGAAAAACTTTAAACCACCGCCAGCAGCAAAATCTACATCAGATTTAATAAAATCCAACGCAATATCTTCGTGCCAATCACGGTCTTTGATGTGAGCATAATAAGAAGCCGGTGTTGCATGGGTTATACTCGTTAAACTTACCAATCCTGTCTTGTAGCCTTTATCTTGAAGCTGTTCTAAAATTGTGGGAATTGCCAAAGAATCTTTATCTACACCAATCGCTCTTTTGTACGTTTTTTTTCCGGTAGACAAAGCTGTTGCTCCGGCTGCAGAATCTGTAATTCTATCGCTTGTACTTGAGGTTTCAGAAAGCCCTACAAATTTGAAGTTCTGAAAATTCGGTTTTCCTTCTCCGAAATAAAAAGCAGAAGTAACTTGAGATACTCCCATTCCATCGCCTATCATAAAAATGACGTTGATGGGTTTTTGACTTTGTGCTGTTAATAATGATTCAAAAAGAAGCATAAAAATTAACGCTACAGTCTTTAATTTAAGAATTTTATAATTATAATTCATATTGATTACTATTTTAACAATTAACTATATTTAAAAACAAGGGGCAAAATTACACATTTTATTAAGCCAAAATCGTAGATCCAAAACACCAAAATCCAATATTAACAAGCTTTTATCTTATTTACAGGTGTTTAAATCAAACTGCTTAACATTAAGTTTACTGAAATTTAATTTTTCGCAACATAATTCACATTTTATTAATTTGAAAAATAAGTTACTTAACGGTAAATTAACGGAACTCGGCTTTTTTTGGGACTAATTTTGCACCAAAATAAAAAGGAATGAAGCGTATTTATCTCGTGCCAACCGTTTTGATGGGCTGTGTCAGTCTAACATTTGCACAAAAAAAAGAATCCGACACCATCAAAAGTGACAACAAAATGACAGACATTGAAGAAGTCGTGATGATTGGTTATGGTTCTCAAAAAAAATCTGATGTAACCGGAGCAGTAGGATCTGTAAAAGCTGAGGATTTCAACAAAGGGATGGTCGCCAATGTTGGCCAATTACTTCAGGGGAAAGTTGCCGGAGTAAACGTTTCCAATGTAAGTGGAGAACCTGGAGCCAATCAAAATATCATTATCAGAGGGGTTGGAAGTTTACGTTCAGGAACCACTCCACTTTATGTAATTGATGGTTTTGTAATCGATAACACTAATACCGGAGTTGCCAATAACCCGATGAACTTCATCAATCCTGATGATATTGCATCGATGGATGTTTTGAAAGATGCTTCTGCAGCAGCCATCTATGGAGCGAGAGGTGCAAACGGGGTGATTGTAATTACAACTAAAAAAGGTAAAAAGGGAAGAACCCAGATGAATCTTTCTTCTAATCTTACTATTTCCAATCTTGCCAATAAAATGAACGTTTTCAGCGCTGATGAATTCAGAACGCAAGTGACTGCAATGGGTGGAAAATTAGACGACATGGGCGGAAGCACCGATTGGCAAGATGAATTGACGAGAACAGCAATTTCAAATAATGTGAATTTTTCGGCGGCAGGTGCTACAGATAATTCAAACTATTATGCTGCTTTAGGTTATGAAAATCAGGAAGGTATTTTGTACAACAGTAATCTGAGAAGATATTCCGGACGTGTAAATATTTCACAAAAAGCTTTTGACGGAAGAGTAAATATTGATTTTAACCTAAACGGATCAAGAACTGAAAACAATAGACCAAACGCGACAAGTACAGTTTCTAATATGTTGACGTGGAACCCTACGTATCCTGCATATACGGATGGTTCACCTACTACAGTTTTTAATAATGGTGCTTTCAACCCACTTATTCGTCAGCAGATTTACAAAGATTTTACCAATAACAATAGAATTTTAGCTAATATTTCGCCTTCAGTAGAAATCATTAGAGGTTTAACTTATAAATTAAATTTTGGTGTTGACTATTCTACGGCTGACAGAATTATTCAAAATATTCCGCACGCAGTTCCTTTGGAAATAGGATCTTTAGATTTAAACTATTTCTCAAACAATAATACACTTGTAGAAAATACTTTGACATATAAATTCAAGATCAACCGTCATGATTTTAATGTATTGGCAGGACATTCTTACCAAAAATTCATGATGATTGAAAGAGGTTGGGATTATTCGGTATTCCCAAATAACGGAATTGAGCCTCAATACCAAATTGGAGCGGCTAATAAAAACAATACTACTTCTACATCTAGTGCTACAAAAAATGAGCTTCAGTCTTGGTTTGGGAGGGCAAATTATGGTTACCAAGATAAATACTTATTAACAGCTACTTTAAGAGCAGACGGATCGTCAAAATTTGGTAGAAACAACCGTTACGGAATCTTCCCATCTTTTGCAGCAGGCTGGAATATCAGTAAAGAAAATTTTCTAGCCGATGTCAGTTTGGTAAGCAACTTGAAACTGAGAGCAAGCTGGGGGAAAACCGGAAATCAGGAAATGCCTAATAAAATCACGAAAAGAAGTTATAAATCGGCTTCAGATGGTGGTGGACAGGCAACCTACCCAATGGACGGAAGCGGAAATTATCCTGTAGGATTTTATCTGGTGAGAGCTGATAACCCGGGAATTCAATGGGAAGTAACAACACAAACCAATATCGGGGTAGATTTCGGATTTATGAACAACAGATTGACCGGTACATTTGATTTCTTTAATAAGGTTTCAGATAATATTTTGCTAGACATTAATCCTGTTGACCCAATCAGTGCTGAAGAAAAAATGTGGAAAAATATTCCAAATATGACCATTAATAATACGGGTTATGAAATATCTTTAAACTATAACAGCAATACAAATAAAGCTTTCACTTATAGCATTGGCGGAAATGCCACTTTCATTAAAAATGAAGTAAAAGATTCACCTTACAGAGTTCTTTCTACCGGAGAAGCACAAGGTCCCGGAACAACTAATGCCGTAATCAATGGATACATCAATAATCAACCAATTGGTACATTCTATGTAAGAGAATTTTTAGGTTTAAATGAAAACGGTACCAATATTTTCCGAGATGTAGATGGCGACGGAATTATCACTGATAATGACAGAGTTGCCGCAGGAAGTGCATTACCAGACTTCACGTACAATCTTTATCTGAAGGCAGCTTACAAAAACTTTGATCTTGGACTAAATTTCAACGGAGTTGCAGGAAATATGATCTACAACAACACTGCTTCAACTTTATTTACAAGAGGAAGATTGGGCTTATCGCAGAATACAACCGATGCAGCGACACAATTTCCGAACGAAAGCGCTAACAATACCAATGTGATCTCAACGAGATATCTAGAAAAAGGTGATTTCCTAAGATTAAACAATGCTACTTTGGGGTATAACCTGAATCCTAAAGTTTTAGGAATCGGAGAACACATCAGAAACATAAGATTTACAGTAACCGCTCAGAATTTATTCGTGATTACCAAGTATTCAGGTTTCGACCCGGAAATCAACACCGGAGTTTCTCAAGGAGGAATTCAATCTTTCGGAATTGATTATGCAACTTATCCAAAGGCAAGAAGCTTTGCATTTGGTGTAAACGTAGCATTTTAATTAACTATTTAAACAAGAAAACAATGAAAAATAAATTTCTAATAAGTATTTTAAGCCTAAGTGCTCTTGTCAATATTGGATGCAGCGATCTTGCTGAGCAGGTAATCGACGAATCTCTGGATGTACAGACGAGCAATGTCGTGATAGAAGTAATGGCTCCGGCTTACGGACCGCTTCCTGATGCATTTACTCATACAAAAAATTATGGTCTTCAGTTAATCAGTACCGATCAGGGAATTCTTCCTCCAAGAGGAAGTGGAAACGACTGGTACGACGGTGGTAAATACATCGAACTTCATCAGCATAATACCACTACCGCAAACGTTGTCGTAAAAGATACTTGGAATGCTTTCAAGTTAATTCTTTCAAGAACGGTTGTTGCCATCGAAAGATTGCAGCCACTTGCTGCAACAAATCCGGAAGCAGCTAAAGGACTTGCCGAAATGAGAGCTTTACGAGCATACTACAATATGCTGATGTTGGATTATTGGGGATTGGCATTCAAAAAAGATTCAACTTCTGAAGATTCACAGATTTTAAAAAGACAAGAAGCATTTTCTTATATCGAAAGCGAATTTCTTGCTGTGGTAAATGATCTTGACAATGCAAAAGGTCCGGGAAGAATGTCTCAAGCTTCTGTGAACGGATTTTTGGCACAACTTTATCTGAATGCAGGAGTTTACAAAAATCCTTACGGAACTACCTCTTTTGCAACAGCAGATATGGATAAAGTGATTGAATACACCAATAAAGTAATCAACTCAGGATTATTTTCATTATCACCCGAATATTTTGCCATCTTTGACGATAATAATCATTCTAATAAGGAGCTTATTTTTGCTATTGATCAACGTCAGGATCTTACAACATCTCATAACAGACTGGGTTATTGGTCTTTGTCAGGGAGTCAATATCCTTTAGCAGCTTTCCCAAAAGCAAACGGAACAGACGGGCCTGCAATTACATCTGATTTTTTCAACACTTGGGTTCAAGCCTATGGAAGTACAGATCCTGCACAGGCAGATGCAAGATTTTACAAAGAAAACTTTACCGTTCCGCAAAATTTACAGAATTTAACGGGCGTTACTCCGGCAAATGATGCCAACCACTACTTTCTTGTGAATGGTGCAACTTACGAAATCAACAGAGGAATTCAGAGAGGAATTCAATGGGGATTGAGAAATGCATCAAACGGACAACCTTTCCAAACGGTAAACGGACAGTATAAAATTTACCCGATTATCGAGCAGAGAAATGGTTTTGTAAATTACGTTAATCACACTTTGGAAATCGATCTTGAAAATCCGAACAATAAAGATTACACAGACGGATATAGAGTTTCAAAATATCAATTCAGCAGAACTTCCGATACTGGAAGAAACAGAGGAAATGCCGATATTGTACTTCTACGTTTAGCTGATATTTATTTGATGAGAGCAGAAGCTCAGCTGAGAAAAGGAAATGCAGGAGCAGCTTTAGCAGATGTAAATTTCGTAAGAGCTTCAAGAACAGCCAGACCTTCAGTAACTCCACCAGCTTTAACTTCAATCAATCTTGATTTACTTTATCGCGAAAGAGGTTTTGAATTTTACTGGGAATATTCGAGAAGAACAGACATGATCAGATTTGGGCATTATGAAGACATCTACACTTCAAAAACAAATACAGATCCTAGAAAAAGACTGTTCCCAATCCCTCAATCGGCTATTGACGGAGCATCTAGTGTACCCGGATATTTGGTACAGAACGAAGGTTACTAATTTTTACTATATACTTTCAAGAAAACTGTCGGCAATTTTTGTCGGCAGTTTTTATTATTGAAATATCGTCGAGGGTTAGGCGTAAAATAAGTGGAATCTTAATATTTTCGACAGCAGACTTGACATTGAAATACCTAAATACGTCTGTCGCTTTTAGTTGTTTAACTAAGAAGTTACGCTAGCAGCCTATATAATGTAAATGAATAGAGTTTCTATGTACACTAATTTTCCTGTTTAAAATGGCAGAGGTATCTTTGTAATGGCAGATGAATGAGTTGAGGCAGGGGAGAAGGTTTATAATAATGGGTCGGTGAATAAGAATGCTAAAAATATCGGGGATCTTTGAATTTTCATTGGAGAAGGGGTAAATTGAGTCTTCATTTAAGAATTCGAAGAGAAATAATATTACCATCATTTGAATGGGAGGAGATTGATAGTATTTCATTTTGATTTTACAGAAGGAAAGAATAAGTATTTAAAAGTAACAGATTAATAAAAAAGAGGGTGGCTAATTTACAGTCGTTCTCCTTTTTTATTAAATATTATCCAAAATTAGCAAGCTTTGCAATTGTAAGATGAGGAATATTGCAAACCGGCAGCAATGAAGGATTGGAATACGACTGTAATGGAATGCAACTATTCACGAAGATGCTAACGGAACAAATCATACGAAATCCTGTTAGAAAGATTTAAGTTACTGCAAAAAGATCATTATTTTTATACTCAATTTATAATGTTATGATGGATAATGATTTTATTTATTTAGACTACAATGCAACAACTCCCGTTGATCAGCGAGTAGTAGATGTAATGCTGCCTTATTTTAATAATTTATTTGCCAATTCAGGCAGTTCTCACCTTTTAGGACTTACTGTGAAAGAGTCTGTTGAACAATCAACTGAACAGATCGCCAAACTAATTTCGGCCAACACGAAAGAGATCATTTATACATCCGGAGCAACGGAAGCCGTAAATTTAGCTTTAAAAGGAATTGAAAAAAAAGAAGGTGAAAATCACATTATCACAGTAAAAACTGAACATAAAGCAGTCGTAGATACTTGCTCTAATTTGGAGCAACAGGGCTTTAATATGACCTATCTCGATCTCGGAAAAGACGGACTTATTGATCTTGATGAATTGGAAAAACAGATTAATGACAAAACCTTGATGGTCTGTGTGATGTTTGTAAATAATGAGACAGGAGTCATTCAGCCGATTAAAGAAATTGCTGAGATTGCACGTCAAAAAGGATGTTTTGTTTTTTGTGATGCTACACAGGCAGTGGGTAAGATTCCTGTCAATGTAAAAGATTTTGGAATTGACCTGATGGCTTTTTCGGCTCATAAATTTTATGGCCCAAAAGGAGTTGGAGCGCTGTACATTTCTTCAGAGCTTAAAAAAAATATGAATTCTCAGATCCACGGTGGAGGTCAACAATTCAACCTGAGAAGTGGTACGCTGAATGTTCCGGGAATTATCGGAATGGGAAAAGCAGCAGAAATTGCTATCGAAGAAATGCAGAAAGACGCTCAATACATTAAAGAATTACGAGATCTTCTTGAAAATTCATTATTAAAAATTCCCGACACTTATATCAATGGAGATAAAAATAATAGGATTTTCAACACAACAAATATTTGCTTTACCGGCGTTAATTCAGAACAGATGATCTTAAGGCTTGGTAACATCTGTGTATCAAATGGTTCGGCCTGCAACGCTATAACATCAAAACCTTCTCACGTATTGAAAGCAATGGGCATGAATGACCTCGATGCACTTTCTTCCATAAGATTTAGCTTAGGGAAATTCACTACCCTGGCAGAAATTGAAACGGCAGTAGAAAAAATTAGAAAAATAGTGTTTCAGTTGCGAAACGTTTAACTAATGTCCGGCTCCTTGTTTTACTGAAAAAATGTGCAAAATCTGCGGAAATAATGCCTGAATGTATTCTTTAACAGCACCTGAAGATCCGGGAAGTGTCAAAATAAGCATATCATCAGAAAATCCCGCTATTCCTCGGGAAAGCATTGAAGTTTTAACCCGCTCCTGTCCATAATTTCTTGCTGTTTCCATTATCCCGGGAATCTCTTTGGTAATGAATGGGTGAACAGCTTCAGGTGTTACATCACGATCCGACAAACCAGTTCCGCCGGTAAATAATAAAAGATTGCAACCTTTATTTTTAAACAATTCAATCTGTTGACGAATTGCTGATATGTCATCGGGTACAATTGAATAATCAATCTCTCGAATATTTTGATTTTTAAGCGCTTCTACCAATAATTTACCTGAAATATCATTTTTTAGACCTTGAGAAACAGAATCACTGCAGACAACAACTGCAGCAGTAAGATTTTCGGTGTCGATCGTATTGTGACTGCTTTTTCCGCCCTGTTTTTCCAATAGTTTAATGTTGAAAATCTCTACATTTTTGTCGATCGGTTTCAGCATATCATAAATAACCAAAGCGGCTACGGATGCGCCGTGCATCGCCTCGACTTCAACCCCGGTTTTATAGATGGTGTGGACTTCAACGGTGATATTGATATTCAAATCATTCATTTCATATTTGATTGAGGCATATTCAACAGGTAACGGATGACAGTCAGGAATAACATCGCTCGTTTTTTTGATGGCCAGTAAAGCCGAAGCTCTCGCAAATTCCAGCACATTTCCTTTTGGAACTGTTCCGTTTTTTACCGCTTGAATTGTTGCAGCGCTCGAAGCTTTAATTGTAGCTGAAGCAATTGCTTTTCGCAGTGTAAAAGTTTTAAAAGTTATATCTACCATTGCCTACTGATTTATTTTCCATTGATATGTTTCGTCCTCAAAAATTTCCTTGCCCCAAATTGGCAGTTCATTTTTTATGCGTTCAACCACTTCATTACAAGCCTTTGTAGCTTCATTTCTGTGTTTTGACGAGGTAAATACAAACAGGCAAATTTCTCCTGCATTCACAATTCCAAGACTGTGATGAATGTGCATACAAGTTATATCATATTTTTCAAAAATCTCTTCTCTGATTGCCGTCATCTGGCTTAAAGCCAAATCTTGGTAAGCGGTATATTCTATTGCTTTTACCGTTTTTCCATCAATTTCATCAGCACGAATCTGTCCTAAAAAAAACTGATGCGCCCCGATTTCAGTTTTCGTAGAATGTTTGGTGATACTTTCTGCGATGAATAGAGGCGAAATAGGACTGTGCTGAAATATATTTTTAATCTTACTCATTCATTTCTTTATTTAATTGATTGATACCGCCTTCCAAATGACCAATTGTATAATCTTGATCCAATATTTCTTTTAAGATCTGAGCTCCAATCATACTTCTTTTGCCTGATTGGCAAACAACAATAATATTTTGTTTATTAATTTGATTTGAATTTTCCTTTAACTGAGATAAAGGTATTGATAAATAGGGCAATTCAAGCTTAGGAAGCTCATCAGTTTCACGGACATCAATAATAACTGTATCAGGAAGTTCTGCAATTTCTTTGAATTCTGAAGAAGAAATATTTGTAATTCCGTTTTGTTTAATTCCACAATGCAGTTCGTAATTCATCTGTTCAAATTCCTTTAAGGTCGAAGGAATATTTTCATTTGTTAAATTCTCTGTAGGAATTTGAAAAATTGCGGTCTGATAATCAAGAATATTAATTGTCATTAATTTATTGATTAATGGATTTCCCGTTCCTGTAATCAGTTTAATGGTTTCGGTAGCTTGTATCGTTCCTATAATTCCGGGTAAGACGCCTAAAACTCCCGCATCATTGCAATCTGGAACTTCGCCAGGTTTTGGAGGTTCGTGAAAAAGATGTCTGTAATTTGTGGTAAATCCATCAGCATCGATAACATTAAAAATTGCAACCTGACCTTCATACTGATAAATAGCTCCAAAGATCAATGGCTTTGTCATAAGTCTGGAAACATCATCCAACAAGTAACGTGTGGGGAAATTGTCGGTGCAATCTATTATTACATCATAATCCGATATGATTTCAACAGCATTTTTTGTAGTAATTCTTTCAGAAACAATATTAATTTGTACCTCCGGATTCATTGCATTTAGTCTTTCAAATGCCGCTTCGGTCTTCAATTTTCCAATGTCGTTTGAAGTGAATAAAATCTGCCTGTGTAAGTTACTTAATGAAACTTTGTCATCATCAATAATTCCAATATTTCCAACTCCGGCTGCGGTTAGATATTGAAGAACAGGACATCCTAGGCCTCCTGCTCCGACAACAAGAACCTTAGCTGACACAAGCTTTTTCTGAGCTTCTATGCCAAAGCTTTTCAATGTTATCTGTCTGTGATATCGTTCCAAATTCAACATAAATTATCCTCCTGAATAGGGTGGCATCAGTGCTACCACGTCGTTATTATTCAATTCTGTATTTCCTGAAATGATTTTCTCATTCACTGCAATTCTCAATTTTAATTCCCTTAAATCGGGAAATTTCTCATTGAGCTGTGCCAGCAACCTATCTGTATTTTCAGCTTTACATTCAAAATCTAAGCCTATAATCTCTTTCAGTCTGCCAAAGCTTATTATTTTTATTGTACTCATTAATCCACTTTTTTTAGTTCAATGGTTTTCAGCATTTTTACATATCTTCTGCCTGTCACAAAATCGGTAGGCGATAAGGTAGAAAAACCGTCCTTAGGTCTGCCCTCAACCTGCGGAATAACCAAAACATTGTCACCAACAGAAGTATTGAAGATTTCGTTCCATGAAAAAATGACTTTATAACCGTCTTCCGCCTTACAGGCAATATAATATTCACTTAAAACTTTCGGCGACTTCTCTTTAAACGAAATTTTTGAAAGAACATCTTTAAACAAAACACCTTTTATATTCTTAATTGTAGATTTATACTCCTTTAAATGATTGGTTATCTGAATACTGTCAAGGGTATGCTTAGGGAGTTTTCCCAGATCAGCAGTCGTAATTATTGTTTTTTCTTTATCTGGTGCGATGACTTCGATATTATTCTTCGCCTGTGAAAACGATAAAGTTGAGATAAAAATAGTAACTGAAAAAATTAAATGTTTCATTTATTTTAAATTGTGCTTGATATCAATTTATAGGAAGCCATTAAAAGTACTACTGCCAATACATATTTCAGTCCATTTTGACTTAATCTTTTTGAGGCTAAATAAGATCCTAGCAATCCTCCTGCAAATGCAAAGACAATATACAACAACATATTGCTGGTAAAAGCAATTTCTTTCGTAAACATACCACCTAAACCAGCCACAGAATTGACAAAAATAAAGGCCGCACTGATCGCAGCGGTCTGTTTCTGATTGGTCCATTTCAATAAAATAAGGACAGGAGAAAGTAATATTCCGCCACCAATACCAATCATTCCTGAAAATAAGCCGATAACTCCACCGAAAATCAATGATAAATATATTTGAGGATTTTTCAGCTCATCCTCATTCGGACTTTTAAAAAAGAAAAACCGGAACACCGGGAAAAGTAATAATACACCTAAAATGCGTTTATAAAGAGTATCTTCAATATGAATCATTCCACCAATAAACGCAAGTGGTATCGATGCGATCGCAATAGGAATAAAAATACGAAGCTTGAAATGCCCGCCTCTGTAATATTGGATGAAAGAAGTGAGAGATACAAATAAGTTGAGTACGAGTGCGGTTGGCTTCATCTCTTTAGGGGCAACTCCGTACAAAGCCATCAAAGCTAAATAACCGCTTGCACCGCCGTGTCCTACTGCCGCATACAGAGCTGCAATTACAAATAAAATAATATAAAAAAATTCCACGCTCATTTTCGAATTCCTATTTTAATACTATGATGTCAACAATTTCATCTTTCTCACAACCTTCTGAATTTTCTTCGAGAATCATCAGACAATTAGCCTCGGCAAAAGACTGCAAACGATAAGATTCCTGCGCGTGAAGCGGAGTGACCTTTCCGTCGAAATAAGTGGCTTTAAGAAAATGAGTAAGCCCGATTTTCTTTTGATATCTAGTTGTTGTAATGGCCTTGGTTTCGCTAGTAATTGACGGACGTTTTATTATTTTTGAAAGTAACGGAGCGATATATAAATAAAAACAGGTCAAGGCAGAAGATGGATTTCCTGGCAGTCCGAAGATTAACTTTTCTTCTTTAGTTCCAAAATAAAATGGCTTTCCGGGCTTTTGTCTGATTTTATGAAATTTCTGTTCAACTCCACACATTTCTGCAGCATCAATCACATAATCGTAATCACCCACACTTACGCCACCAACCAAAATCACAATGTCTGTTTTGGTAAGTGCCGAATTTAAAGTTCTTTCGACTTGTAAAGAATCATCTTTTACCCAAAATGTCTCAATATGATTAATTCCAGACTGTCTCAAAACGCTTTCCAACTGATAAGAATTAGATTCAAAAACTTGCCCAAAATCAAGATTTTCGCCTGGCTTTACCAATTCATTCCCCGTTAAAATTAAGGAGACAGAAAGGGGCGAATAAACTTGTACTTCAGTACATCCTATTCCCGCCAAATATCCGATTGCCGCAGCTGAAAGGTAACTTTCAGAGCTTATTGCAACGGTGTCTTTTTTAGCATCACTTCCGATAGGTCTTACATTAACGTCTTTTTCAAGATCACTATCTTCAATGATAAGCAAATCATCACCCTCAATTTTGACTTTCTCCTGCATTACGACCGTATCTGCTCCAGCGGGAAGTGGTGCTCCTGTAAAAATCCGATAAGCTGTACCATGTTCTAGATTAGCTCGTTCCGTAGATCCGGCAGGTATTTCGCCTACAATTTTTAGTTTTAAATCTTTATCTTCAAATCTAAGCGCATAGCCATCCATCGAAGATTGTGTAAAATTCGGGATATTGTATTTAGAATAAATATCTTCGCTAGTCGTGTATCCAAAGGCTTCTTTCAAAGGAAGATTCTGATGTTTTCTTTGTGGAATATTTTGATTGATGATTTTCTGAGCTTCCTGTATGCTGATCATTCCTTAGTTTTTAAATTTTCATAATCTGATGGTGTATCAATATCGATAGCGCCTTCGTCAAAGGTAAAAATATTGACGTCATCCATATTTTGCTGAATGATTTTTTTTGCACCTTGTTCACCACTAAGATGTAGTAATTTTTTAAAATATTTTTTTGAAAACAATACAGGAACGCCGATCGTGCCTGCATATTCAGCAGCGATAATTTCTTTTGAAGAATAATCAGCAAGTTTTAACATTTCGATAAAAACTTCGCTTGAAAGATAAGGCTGATCGCAAACTGAAATAATACATCTTTCCATTTCCGGCAAATGATTCAATAAGGTTTGCAGTCCATATTTTATGGATGAAGCCATTCCGGATTCCCATTCTTCATTGACTGATATTAATGTAATTTTATCCTTAATTTGAAAAGCTATTTCACTGTGATTTGCACCTAAGACAAGGATGATTTTATTATTATCGAATACTTGTAAAGAGGTCTCAACTATCCTTTCCAGCAGAGTTTTTCCCTGATAAAGTAACAGTTGTTTTGGCGACCCCATTCTTGTGGAATTTCCGGCAGCCAATAATATAATTCCGATGTTTTTCATTATCCGCCAATATTAATCATACTTCTGTTCTGAATAATCGAAGCATTTATTTTTTCAAACTTTTCATTCAGTTGTCCACCCTGCGTTTTTTCTTTTGACCAAATTGCTGATTCTATAATCGGTACAATATCCTGTCCTTCTCTAAACGGAGTTAACAGATCTGTTTCTTTTTTTGAAAAAAGACAGTTTTTTAGCCTCCCGTCTGCAGTAAGTCTTATTCGATTGCACCCACTGCAAAAAGGTTCGCTCATTGTGCTGATAATGGAAAAACTTCCCTGATGTCCATTGATGCTGAAATTTTTTGCTGTATCGTGAATGCCCATTGGCAAAGGTTTAAAATTGTATCTCTCTCCGATAATTTCTAGAATTTCTTTTTGGGTCATCACCTGATTGCTGCTCCATCTGTTCCCGCTGAAGGGCATAAATTCTATAAAACGAACTTCCAAAAGCTGTGTTTTTGTAAATGCAATGAAGTCACAAATCTCATCATCATTAATTCCTTTCATCAAGACGACATTGATCTTGGTTTTGATGTTCTTTTCCAGTAGCAGATTTATATTTCTCATCACGCGGTCAAAATAATCACGGCGCGTTATCTTTTGAAATCTGTCTTTCTGTAAGGTATCGAGACTGATATTAATACTGTGAAAATTAGATTGAATAATCTCAGGAAGAAGATCATCGATACGAATCCCGTTTGTGGTGCAGCTCAATTGAACAGGTAATTTAGCCAAATTGGTGATGATCTTTGCGGCATCTTTTCTTACAAATGGTTCACCACCTGTGAGCCTGATTTTATTAACGCCATTTTGAACAAAAAGCTTTGCTAGCATATCAATTTCATCCACCTGCATCAGTTTTGAATGCGGTGTAAAATCATAATTTTCTTCCGGCATGCAGTAAAAGCAACGGAGATTGCAGTTGTCCGTCAGCGATATCCGGAGATAATTGTGTATCCTTCCAAATTGATCTGTTAACATAATTTTCTTTTTAAATCCTGATGATTTCAGTATGAATTTTTTCTTTTTTATCTCTTAGCGATAAACCTTTTTTACCACTCAGAACCGCTTTAATTTCAGCAATGACCGAAATGGCAATTTCTTCCGACGTTTCAGCACCAATATCCATTCCAACAGGTCCGTAAAGTTTGTTTAATTCTTTTTCACCAACGCCGATCCCGTCATTTTTAAGATCTTCCAGCATTCTGTTAAGTTTAGTTTTGGGACCCAATAATCCTATATACTTTGTTGGCTGATCGATAATTAGCTTTAACAATGCCAAATCATAATTATAATTGTGGGTCATTAAAACAAAAACTGTGGCCTCGTCAATTTCAATGGTATGAATGATTTCCTCAGGCTTGGATAAGATAACTTCACTGGCAGTGGGAAATCTTTTTTTGAGAGCATGTGTTGCTCTTCCGTCCGCAACGATGGTTTTCCAGCCCAGAATAGAGGCTGTTTCTACGAGAGGTTTGACATCATTTCCTGCTCCTGCAATAAGCAGAGTCGTCTGTGGGGATATATATTGAAGTAAAATTTCACTTGAAGATATCTTACTCAGTACGCTTTGTTTCTTTTCCAAAACTTGTAGTGAAAGATTTTGTAATTCAGTATCTGTAATGAAATCTGAGGTTAACAAAGTCACTTTATGATTATTCATCAATCCGACAGTTCCGATCTGCATGCTTCTGTTTTCAATGGAAAATGATGTTATAACAATGGATGCCATTCTGTTCTCTATTGATTTTTCTAAAAGGTGAATTGGATTTTGAGCACAACTCTCATCAATATATTCGAATAAAATATGAACAATTCCGTTGCACCCCAACTGTACACCAAATTCTACATCATCGGGATTACTCGTGTCATACGTAACGAGTTTTTTACTTTTCTGATGAATGGCAAGGACGGCTTTTCTCAATGCATCACCTTCCAGACAGCCGCCACTGATAGCTCCTGTGAGTTGTCCGTCTTCTGTCACCAGCATTCTTGCTCCAGCTTGCCGGTATGAAGAGCCTTCTACTTTCACAACAGTAGCCAACGCTGTTTTTAATCCATCATTATAGGCTTTTTTATAGGCTTTTACGATGTCTTTTATCTCTTTCATGAAGATACATTTTTCAGATTATTAAGTTTGTTTCACAGTAAGTATGTCTTTAATATGAAAAATATACTTAACTTTATTTATGTATATTCAAATTTACATAAATATTATATTTTTAAGTGGTTGTAATACGCTAATCAGTAATATTGGTCTATAAAACCGTAATATGTATAATTGTATACTCAATTGATTTAGTGATTTTTGTTTACAATAATTATTCACAAATATAATTTCTGAAATATCATTATTAACTTGATAAAAAATAATTTATGGAATTAAAAGGACAATACAGTAGGAGAGGCTTCCTAAAAGTTTCGGGATTGCTGGCGGCTTTTGTAACTATTCCGTCTTCGGTAAAAGCTTTCTATCAGGATGTAAAGCAATATTTTATCCCCAAGAAAAATGTGTCGCGGCTTACCTTATCCATCAATAAAAAAAGTCATACGCTTTATGCAGATACCCGTACAACATTGCTCGATTTATTTAGAGAGCAGCTTAATCTTACGGGCTCAAAAAAAGGTTGCGACCATGGGCAGTGTGGTGCGTGTACAATACATATTGACGGAGAAAGAGCCTTAAGCTGCCTTACGTTAGCTGCAATGGCTCAGGGAAAAGAAATCACAACCATTGAAGGTTTATCAAACGGAAGCGAACTTCATCCGATGCAGAAAGCGTTTATAGAATGTGACGGTTTCCAGTGCGGCTATTGTACACCGGGGCAAATTATGTCAGCCGTTGCCTGTGTTAATGAAGGACACACCGGTTCTGTTGATGAAATTAAAGAATACATGAGCGGAAATCTCTGCCGTTGCGGAGCATATAACGGTATTGTTCAATCCATTCAAAAAGTAGCAGCACAATGAGACCATTTAATTTTGAAAAAGCAAATTCTGTTGCTGAAGCTTCAGCCATGAAATCTGTGAATAAACAATTCATTGCGGGTGGTACCAATTTGGTTGACCTGATGAAAAAAAATATAGCACAACCGGAAACCTTGATCGATGTTCATTTAGCGTTAACCAATTCAATTGATTATCAAAACAATGTATTGATCATTGGCGCAGTTGCTAGTAACACTAAAGTAGCAGTTGATAAAGAAGTAATTGAAAAATTTCCTCTCATTTCTAAAGCTATTTTAGCAGGTGCCTCACCCCAAATCCGGAATATGGCTAGTTCTGCAGGAAATCTGCTGCAACGGACGAGATGTCCTTATTTTTATGATATTACAACTCCATGCAACAAGAGAATACCAAACAGTGGCTGCAGCGCAGTTGACGGAAATAACAGAATGAGTGCGATTGCCGGATATAACGAGCAGTGTGTGGCAGTTCATCCATCTGACTTTTGTGTAGCTTTAGCGGCTTTGGATGCAACCGTAACAGCAGTGACAAAAGAACAGAAAGAGATTACAATTCCGTTTAAAGATTTTCATAAATTACCGGAAAATACACCGTGGCTGGATAATAATTTGCCTCAGGACGCTGTCATAACCAAAATAGAAATTCCAAATAATTCTTTCAGCAAACATTCTACATATGTCAAATTAAGAGATCGAAGTTCATATGCTTTTGCATTAATTTCTGTCGCCGCAGCACTAGATTTAAACGGAAAAAGAATTAAGGAAGCCCGTCTTGCATCAGGAGGGGTGGCACATAAACCTTGGCGCTGGTTTGAAGTTGAGAAGTTTTTAGAGGGAAAACGAGTTGCCGAAGATGTTTTTGAAGAGGCGGCAAAACTGGCAACCAAAGATTTGAAACCACTATCTGAAAATGGCTATAAAATACCCATGCTTCAGGGAGCGATTGTAACAGCTTTAAAAAATTGTATCAATCAATAAGTTGAATATATACATTAAAAAAAAAGTAAATGTTATGGGATTAATTGAATTGATAAAAGATAAATTTAAAAAGCCGGAAGGGCGTGTGGAAGGGGTGGACAAAGTAACCGGTAAAGGGAAATATGCCGCTGAATACGAGGTGAAGAATATGGCTTATGCCGTCTTGGTTGGAAGTACTGTTCCGGCAGGCTCAATACAGTCAATTTTGGTTGATAAAGCAAAAGAGGTAGAAGGTGTTCTCGATATAATTACCCATCTCAATAAACCTATAGTTCCGGGTTTATCTACCGAAGAAAAAATTAAAGAGGCAAAATTAGGCCTGCCTGTTTTCCATACCAATAAAGTATATTTTAAAGGCCAGCCTATTGCAATGGTGATTGCAGAAACGCTTGAGGATGCCACTTTTGCAGCCTCACTGATAGAAATTGAATATCACAAAGGTAGCTTTAGTGTTGATTTTGATGCAACGAAAGAATCTGTACCGTTGAAGCCTGAAGGTAAGGAAAGAGGAAGTCAGGATAGCTGGCGGAATTCTCAGTTTATTATAGATCAACAATATAATATTAAAGCTGATGTACACAACCCTATGGAAATGCATGCAACGATTGCACATTGGACCGGTAATGATACCTTAAGGCTATATGACAAGAATCAGGGGGTAAATAATGTACAGAAAACCTTCGCCAAATTGTGGGCGTTACCTGAAAAAAACATTGAAGTTTTCAGTGAATTTGTAGGCGGAGGTTTTGGCTCCGGGCTTCGGGTCTGGCCGCATGTATTGGCATCGATAATGGCCTCAAAACAGGTCAATAGACCCGTAAAACTCATGCTTACTCGTCCCCAAATGTTTGCTGGAACAGGCTACAGACCTGCTTCCTGGCAGCGTATCAGATTAGGCTCAGATGGGTCAGGTAATCTTTTGGGGATTCTACATCAGGCAAAAAATGGAACTTCTGTATATGAAAATTTTAACGATGGAATTACCCGCGTCAGCAGATTAATATATAAACTACCCAATTTAAAAGCAGAAGCAGCAATTGTTCCATTAAACTTAAGCACACCCACCTGGATGCGGGGTCCCGGCGATTGTACAGGCGTGTTTGCCTTAGAATCTGCTGTCGACGAGCTAAGTTATCAACTGAAAATGGATCCTGTCGAATTAAGATTAAAAAATATTTCACTTGAAAAGCATCCGGATTCCGGTTTACCGTGGTCGACCCACTTCCTTGATGAAGGAATTAGAAAAGGGGCAAAAATGATTGGCTGGAATTCCAGAAAAGCTATTCCTAAAAGCAGTGTTGACGGAGATTGGTACATCGGTTACGGAATGGCTGTTGGGATGTGGAATGCCGGCAGGCAGGAAGCTAAAGCTGCCATCATTATGCATAAGGACGGTAGTATTACTGTACAAACGGCAATGACAGATATTGGAACGGGTACCGGAACGGGTATGCAGAATATTGCCCATGAAATTACGGGAATCTCTAAAAATAAAATCAATATTGAATTAGGAAATTCAACGCTTCCGCCGGCACCCAGTCAGGGCGGAAGTACAGGATTATCATCTGTGAGTGGAGCAGTTCATGATGCGAGCAATCAATTAAAAGTAAAGTTGGCAGACTATGCTTCTTCAGTCAATCAAAACTTTAAAAATGCTGCTCTGGAAAATATTATTCTTTCAGATAAAGGAATTAGTTTAAAAGATAAATCAGTCATTTTTGTTGCGTATTCAGAATTATTCGAAAAAAATAATTTAAATGACATCCGTTTGGAAGTTTCATCTAAACCGGGAAGTGAGCGTGAAAAATATGCATTCTGTTCATCTGCAGCTCATTTCTGTAAAGTAAGGGTGAACAAGAGAACCGGAAAAGTCAAAATAGAGAAACTTGCCGTAGTAGGAGACGGCGGAAAGATCATCAATACCCAGGCAGCGGCAAATCAGATGTCGGGTGCGGCAGTTGGCGGTATTGGGATGACTTTGATGGAGGAAAATCAGATTGATGCTAAATTAGGAACTCTGATTGCCAATGATCTGGCGGGGTATCATTTTGCCGTTAATGCAGATGCACCGATCATTGAGGTTGAATTCATCAATAAACCAGATCCCAATATTAATCCGTCCGGGGCAAAAGGTCTTGGTGAAGTCGGAATTATTGGAACAGCTCCGGCGATTGCTAATGCTATTTATAATGCTATTGGATTGCGTATGAGAGATTTGCCAATTACGCCTGACAAAATATTATTGGCATTAAATCAAAGATAAATCAATATTTCCGCTAATTATTTTAATTAAATTACCGGTAAATTATACCACATCAACCGTTATCTTCGCATAACGGTTCTTTTTTTGTAGTGCTTTCGTAATACCAAATCTTACGCATATGGCAAGTAATGAAAAACAATCAGTTACACTCAATGTAAATGGTGAAGATCATCATTTGGAAATTTTACCTTGGGTTTCCCTGCTTGATGCTCTTCGGGAAAGAATTCATCTTACGGGCACAAAAAAAGGATGCGACCACGGTCAGTGCGGCGCATGCACTGTTTTAATTGACGGTAAAAGATCATTAAGCTGTCTTACCCTTGCCGTTATGAAAGATAGATCAGAAATTACAACCATAGAAGGAATTGCTAGTGACGGAACTCTTCATCCTGTACAACAGGCATTTATTGATCATGACGCTTTTCAATGCGGATATTGCACTCCGGGACAGATTTGCAGTGCCATTGGTCTGCTTAATGAAAATAAAGCCAATACCTGTGAAGAGGTTCAGGATCTGATGAGTGGAAATCTCTGCCGTTGCGGTGCTAACAAGGGAATTATTAATGCTGTAATGGCTGTAAAACAAGGGATGTCATGAATAATTTTACCTATACAAAAGCCACCGATATCGACAATGCTGTTGCATTGATTAATGCAGGTGATGACAACAAAATCATTGCGGGAGGTACTAACATTATCGATCTTTTGAAATATTTTATAATCGAAGCCGATACATTGGTTGATATCAATAAAATTTCAGGGATTAATGAATTAACTGAACTCCCAGATGGCGGAATCCAAATTGGTGCGTTGCTTACAAATGCAGATACTGCATATCACCCTGTTATTGAAGAAAAATATCCTTTGTTATCAAAAGCAATCTTAGCAGGCGCTTCTCCTCAAATCAGAAATATGGCCACCAATGGCGGAAATTTACTGCAGCGCACACGATGTTATTATTTTTATGATATTCATACGCCTTGCAACAAACGGGAACTGGGTTCCGGATGTTCTGCAATTAAAGGATATAACCGTATTCATGCTATTTTAGGACATAATGAAAACTGTATTGCAGTCTTTCCTTCGGATATGTGCGTGGCACTATCTGCATTGGATGCTGTCATCAATATTTCCGGACCGGATGGTGAGAGAGCCATAGAATTTTCAGGTTTTCATAGACTTCCCGAAGATAGACCAGATATTGATAATAATCTAAAGAAGGGTGAACTCATTACTTCGATTGATCTACCTGAAAAGGGATTCTCCAAAAATTATTCTTACCTGAAATTACGTGACAGAAGTTCTTATTCCTTTGCATTAGTCTCTGTAGCGACAGGCCTGGAGCTGGAAAACAAAAGTATAAAAGAGGCAAGAATTGCCCTTGGCGGTGTAGCTCACAAACCATGGCGGGTAAAAGAAGCAGAAGATTTTCTTATTGGCAAAGAACCAAATCTGGAGAGTTTCAGTGCTGCGGCAGATCGTATTCTTCATGGTGCCAAAGGTTTCGATCACAACAGTTTTAAAATCGATTTAGCTAAAAAAGCAATTGTGAGAAACTGTATGATGGCACTTGATCCGTCATCACAACGTCCGGGTGCAAAACCTTCTTTATAAATTATTATTAATTCTAAAATCAAAATTAGATGAAAAATATACCCTCTGTCGGAAAACCAGTCAGTCGCCTCGAAGGTCATCTTAAGGTCACCGGAAGTGCAAAATATGCAGGAGAATATGAAGCACCCGATTTACTGTATGGTTATATTGTCAACAGTACCATCACAAAAGGCAAAATAAAATCGATCGATACCGAATATGTTAAAAAAATGGAAGGTGTGATTGAAGTTTTCACGCATGAGAATAAACCCTCCACTGCCTGGTTTGATTTCCAATATGCTGATATGGATGCGCCTCCCGGAATCGTTTTTAAGCCACTAAAAGATAATGAAATAAAATACAATGGCCAGCCTATCGCTTTGGTCGTTGCAGAAACCTTTGAAATGGCAAGGTATGCGGCTGCAAAGATCAATATCGTTTATGAAGAAGAAAATTTTGAGACAGATTTAAAAACTAATCTTGAAAAGGCAAGGGATCCTAAAAAAGGCATGGCATCTTTATTAAAACCGCCCCCACCAAAGCCTAACGGTGACTTTCAAAAAGAATATGATCATTCATTTGTAAAAACGGATAGCCATTTCAGCCACGGAACAGAACATCACAATCCTATGGAAATGTATGCGTCGACCGTAATTTATGAAGGAAAAAATAAGTTAAAGATTTACGATAAAACGCAGGGGACAATTAATTCGCAGATGTACGTTGCCAATGTTTTCGGATTGAAAATGAAAAATGTTCAGGTGATCTCTCCTTTTGTTGGTGGAGGTTTCGGTTCGGGACTTAGGCCACAGCAGCAGCTTTTTATGGCGGTAATGGCATCTTTAGCCTTGAAACGTAATGTAAGAGTGACGCTGAGCCGGGCACAAATGTATATGATTGGCCACCGACCGCCCACATTGCAGCATACGAAATTCGGAGCTGATAAAAGTGGAAAAGTGAATGCGATGTATCACAAAGCCATCGGCGAAACTTCCCGTTTCGAGGATTATGTAGAGATCGTGGTGAATTGGGCAAATATGCTCTATCCAGCCGAAAACACTTTATTAGAACATCAACTTGTTCCACTGGATGTTTACAGTCCTTTGGATATGAGAGCCCCGGGCGGAAGTACCGGAATGCACGCCATAGAAGTTACAATGGATGAAATTGCCTACCAATTAAATATTGATCCGTTAGAACTAAGATTAATCAATTATTCTGAAATTGATAAAAGCAGCGATAAAGAATATTCCAGTAAAGAATTGAGGAAATGCTACCTCAAAGGAGCAGAAAAATTTGGTTGGAATCAAAGAAATCCTAAACCCCGAAGCATGAAACGAGGAAATAAATTGGTCGGTTACGGAATGGCAACCGGAATTTGGGATGCCAACAGGATTTTCGGTCGTGCGGAAGCCATCATGACATCAGATGGAAAAGTACAAGTGAAAAGTGCTGTTACAGATATTGGAACCGGAACATTTACAATTATGACTCAAATTGCAGCTGATGAACTTGGGCTTCCGATTGAAGATGTTACCTTTTCTTACGCAGACAGTAAAATGCCTTTTGCGCCCATTCAGGGTGGTTCATTTACTACAGCAACTGTTGGCTCTGCAGTTCAGGCAGCTTGTCAGGCATTAAATAAAAAGCTTTTTAAAAAAGCTAAAGATCTTAAAAATTCAGTATTGGGCGATACTAAATTTAATCAAGTTACCTTTAAAAACGGATTCATCATTCATAACGATAATCCAGAAATAAAAGTGAGCATCAGTGAAATTTTTGAAGCCAATGAAGGGAAACCCATCAAGACAACCAATTCTGCAATGCCTAATCCTTTAACATATGGCAAAAAAGCAAGAGCCGTTCACAGCGCCGTTTTTGTTGAGGTGGAAGTGGATGAAGAGCTTGGAGTTATTGAAGTCAAAAGAGCACTTACAGCAGTTGCAGCCGGAAAGATTATCAATCCTAAGACGGCTGAAAGTCAGGTTTTAGGTGGAATGATCTGGGGACTCAGCAAAGCGCTTCATGAAGAAACTATTGTAGATCATGAACTTGGAAAATACATGAATGCCAATCTTGCAGAATATCATATTCCCGTGCATGCTGATATTCATGATTTACAGGTATTATTTATCGATGAAGAAGATCAGTTTGTAAATGATCTGGGAGTGAAAGGAGTCGGTGAAATAGGGGGAGTAGGTATGCCTCCTGCTGTAACGAATGCCATTTTTCATGCGACAGGCAAAAGAATTTATGATCTTCCTATCCATTTTGATAAATTGCTATAATTTACATTTGATATGTTTTTATTACTTAAAGTTCAAATTGTGACAACAATTTCTTGTGACTAAAAATACCGAAACTTTCGGACAGGCTTGTCAGATTTATTTCTCCGGAAGCGATGAAGAATTTGAAGAGCTACCGGTATAGTATAACGTGTAGTACAAAAATTTTAGAAGGATTAATTTGATAATTATTGAGAAATGAAGCCCCAAGTGGGGCTTTATGAAATTAAAAATATAACTATTTTATCACCATCACTAACATTGTCCACTTGAATGACACTGTCTTTTAACAGCATAGCCGGAAACACTTGTGAAACTCCGTTTCTTAAATATATAGCAAAACGCTGCTTGTTATCAATTAAAATTTTTTCACAAAAAACACTTTAATTAGTCACCAAATATAGAAAAATAAGCTAACTCACCAAATACACTTTTTGCAAACACTATCTACAATTGATTGGTTTACACAAAAATATTATTCATTGGTAGATGAACTCGCTGCATAAATACATGTAGGAAGCAGGCTGCAATAATTAATCATCAGAAGACAAACAACTAAAATAAACTTCCTTAGAATTATTTTTTTAAATGGATTGCACTACCTCGTCCAATTCAAATCGGGATTTTGGAAAAACACTGGGGTGCATAAAATCACTTAAATCAGAATAGCCTACGGCCACTGCAAATAAAGGAGCATATCCATCTTGTGTTAATATCTGTTGATAAGCTTCACGGTTGATACCTTCCATTGGTGTAGCATCAAGCCCCATACTTATGCAAGCACTTAAAAATAGCCTAATGAAAGATAAACCTGATGTTCCATCCATGATTTTACTGCAGCATCGCCATTTACCTTTATCATGGGTTCATAAAATCCTGTTCTCCAACCTTCGTGTACCTATGACTCTCATGATTATATATTTCAAATAGAAGAAACCCCTAGGTGCTATTATCAAATAGTTTCAGGAGATGTAAAATTAAATTACACCAACGAGGATGGTAAAGAATTGATCCAGAGCCTTCTGACTAAAGGAGAAAGCGTTTGTGAATTGCTTCTGTTTGTTGATCATAAATACCCTGTAAATGCTGTTACAATGTCTGATTGCACCATTATGAAAGTACCGAAGGTAGAATTTTTACATATGTTAGATGAACATCCTCGTGCAGCAATAGATGTTCGAACCTATATATCAAAAACGCTATATCAGAAATTTATTATGATGCAGAATATTGCATCTACTTCCGCAGAAGAACGTATTAAAGGTACCTTAAAATATTTTAAAAGTTTTTTTCCGGATAAAACTCCATTTTCATATGAAGTCAAGCTGACAAGACAACAGTTTGCATCAATTACCGGATTACGTACAGAAACCGTTATCAGAACTTTGAAAAAGCTTGAGAAAGAGGGATTTGTAAAAATAGAAGATCGGAAGGTGTACTTTTAAGTGATAGGAACCATTTTCTGTCTCTAAGTTCTTTTATATGACCCATCTGTTAAACTCTTTTTATCTGGTAAATTACGCTTGTTAGGTAATTATGATTCCACAATAGCTTCTGAATGAATTTTTGTAGTGTCAAACACCGGTTTTCAAAATCGTCCTTACTTACCAGCCCCGGCACAATGCATTCTGCTCCTTTGTCTACCAGATCTTTTGCTATTTCTTTATACTTTTCTTTTGTTTCGGAGTTCATAAATCCAATGCCCAACTTTTCTCTTAACGTATACTGGACATGTTCCCGGTTTCAGTTTTTTCAGGGATTAAGGCATCAAGACTAAATGATTCAAACTTGTCTTCATAGATCTCCTTGTAACCGGAACAGTAGACCTCGATCTCATTGACAGCGAGAATAAATTAAAAAATATTATCTGAAATATATTATATAGAATCTTGAGTGGAAGCAATACACTAAACTTTAATACTTTTGGATTTTCAAGAATTCAATTTTCTAAATTTAAATCCGGAGGATACGTATCACATCGAAATGTAAAAAAATGTGAATTATACACAATTTTAAATCACACAAATGCTTTAAACAGAACAACTTTTATCGACATATAAATGGAGTATAAAATAATTAAATCCATTTAAATAGAAAAATGGCTGTAAGCTAAATAATATATCTATTATTAATGTAAGGTCATTTAAGAATGTCAAAGTTAACCTCACTGGAAATTTAAACTATTCTAATTCGATAGGATTTAAATTACGTTTAACCTTTTTAGACAGCTCTACTTCAATATTTTCTACATTTTTATTTATCTGTACTACATTACCATCTTTCATAGTAAAAGTAGCTATATCACCAGATACATTCATTGACTTAATACTGCCATTAATACTACCTGATGATGAATTTAACATCTTATTTAATTGATCTTTGGTAATTTCTTTTTCAGTTGCGGTAGAGTTAGAAAAATTAATAGTGCTATCTTTCTTCAATTTAATTAATAAAAAATCATGCTCTTTTTTCTCATCATGTATTTCTACAATGAATCCAGGTAATCCTGAAAATTTATATGGACCATCAAAAACGGGGATCTTGTTACTAAACCAAGCTATCCATTCTCGACCTTTATAGTTTGTTACAGCCTTTTGGCATAGATAATCTCCTATTTTTCTTGTCTCTTTTTTAACTTCCCAACTAGGTTTTTCTTTTTCTAAAATTTTCATTTTCACTCCAGAATATATAAAGTGATATACTGTTTCATCTTTTTTTAAATCCTTTGTAATTATATAATTCGTATTAACATTATAACTTGCTAAATTGCCATCACGAAAATTGTTTTGTAAAAGATTATTATTTAATGAGTCTGATCTTTTCTTGTCATCGTTATAAAATTTAGATTTTTTATCAATGCTAATTTCAAGCGTCATTAAGTTGGTAATTGTGGAGTCTTTTTTGTTAGGATCAGGAACAAATTTGTACGCATATAAAGCGTTATATTGTGCTTGCAATGTTAGAGATAAACACATAAAAATGAACAAATATTTTCTCATAATATTTTATTTATTAAACTAGGCTGACTTTTTGGTCAACCTAGTTCTAATCTTATACTTTCTACTTACTTTGCTGCGAAAGTATATCTTACATTGATTTTTCTCGAGAAAATTTCAATATTGTTTTTTAAGTTGGAGTTGTTAGTTCTTTGGGGTAGTATGTAGTTCACAAGCTAGTAAACAAGCGCTAGCACTTGTAAACTGCCCTAAAGAATCGTTTCCACAACAACATTCAAATGAAGCGCCACCTCCCGGTAATTTTCCTCCACTAATTGTTTTTAGATCACTTCTTAAAATTTTCTTAAGATTTTTCATGTTAAAAATTTTGTTTATTCTGCCATTATTGACATTTCAAATATATAGAAACATAACTAAACTCACAAAAAAATACGATTTTTTACTGTTTTTTAATGAGTAAATTCAAAGAAAAACGTGATAATCATAAATACTTATTAATAAAATACATTTTGAATAGCAATATCTTTATTAAATCATTACTCTAGCTTTTGGAGAAGATTACAATGTTGCTAACCAAGTAAAAACAGATAGGTTAACGGATAGTAAAAGTTACGGTTTAACTCATTTGATGGGAGAAACTTTAATTGTCAAGGGTGTCTCAAAAAATTAGCAATACACTTGATTTTAATCTGGACCAACTTTCAAAGTCATGAGTTTTACCATCACAGGCTGTAATTTATGGAGAAAAGGTGATCATAGGATATAAGAATTTAGCATTATCAGAATATAATATGATGATATTGTACAGCAAAAGCATCAGTTCATATGATAAAAACACTGTTTACCTGCAATACGGGCTTATTTATTTGTATACTGATTACAATGAAAATCCGTACAGAAAAGAATCGATCGGTTATGGATCTGATACTAAAAGCTTAAAGGTTGTATTGCAAGCCAATCGAACAAACCCTTTTGGGAAAGCAATCACTTGTATGATAAAAAATAGGATCTTAGAAACCTGCTCAAAATTGATGTCAAAAGGGAGATATTCGATTTTTTCGGACTGGAAGCAGATCGAACCCTTGAGGAAAATTTAAGCCATTTCCAATACTTGCTAATACTTGAATTTAAGAATGAGAAGAAGACGTTAAAATAAGAGAACTGCACGAGTCTTAATATAAATTTTTATCGGAATATTTGAAATCTTGTATTTTAGGTAAGGGCCTGATTAATTTTGTTTTTTTTCGTTTACTTAATGGTTTTTCTGAACCAAATATTTCATCAGTTTCGGTTCTGATCCCTTTAACTAAATCAAAATTCGTTTCTGTAAAAATTGTATTTTCGTCAGTATATCCTTTAGTCGAATTATTGGTAAACTTTTTTACATCAATTAATTCAAAATTCCGATTCTGATATCGTACGTAATATTTCCACTTTCAATCTTACTCCACATAGACAGGATTTGAAGCGTTATCGTTATCATTGTTGCTGCTGCACTGTATTGAGGTAATTCCTGCAAGCAATATAATGGAGGACGTATAAAATAGAGATTTGATGTTCATGTTTAGATATTTCTTGATCTCATGTCAAAAAGTACGCCGCTTGTGACCTAAAAATTAAAAAGATTGAATCAATTAAAGATTAAAAGGCTTTGAATTTGTTAGCATTAAAAAAAAGCTGCTATGAAAACAGGATTGGTTTGGTTTAAAAATGATTTAAGGATTATGATAATGAAGCTTTAACAAAAGCAATTGAGGAATGTGATGAAATTATTTTCTGCTATCCAACAGAAAAAGGCCATTTCAAAAAAACTGGATCTAGGAATTAAAAAATGTGATATTAATGGGTTTAATTTATGCAACAGTCTGTTGTCGATTTGCAGGATCAACTAGACCAATTGGGTAGCGATTTGTTGATAGGCGCCGATTCGCCTTCTCAACTTTTGCCTAAATTGGTAGAGAAATATGGATATTTCAGATATTTATGCGGAAAAAGAATATGCGAGCAAAAACTCCACATGATTAAAGAATTTTCAAAACAGTTCCTTTAAAAAATTGAAAATATTAATTATAAAGTTTTAATTAATTGATTATTACTGTTTAACATATTATAATAATTAAATAAGTAAAGCATTGATAAATTTTAACTTATTGATTGTAAAAAGGTATCCAATAACCGAAGAAATATCAAAACTTTTAGTTGAAGATTTAAAAAGAATTTCACAATTAATAGAAATGAAATATTAAATAGTGGCCCAATACAACATTTATGCTGTTTCTCTTTAATTTCCAGAATTAAGTCATGATGCATCAGCCTGAACCTTAATATATAGAATTACTACTAATGAATCCTACAGACGGGTAAATGCATAATGAGTTTCCTCTTAAATTGTAGAGGTGGATTTTTCCAACAATATCCTAGTTTATAATTTTCTTTAATGTAGATAGCCGTTACTGCCAATATTTCTTTTTAGTATTTCAAGAAGGTCTGCCTGCCTGAGAGGCTTGGGAAGGAAGTCAGTCATACCTGATTCAAGGCATTTTTCTTTCTCACCCAGAATATTTCCGGCTGTAACCCCTATGATGGGTATATTTTCGTATCCGGGCAGCATCCGTATCTGTTGTGTCGCTTCGATACCGCTCATGATTGGCATCTGAACATCCATAAGAATAATGGAAAAATGCTTTTTCTTACACGCTTCTAAAGCTTCCAGACCATTGACAGCTTCCGTTAAGTGTGCATCTGGAGCCAGGGATTTCATCATCCTGTTATTCAATACCATATTCACTGGATTGTCATCTACCAAAAGAACATCAAGTTCCGGCTCAAATGCATAAGAAGCTTTCTCGGACTGATCCTCAGGAATTTCTACAACATTACTCTGTGGTGCTCCTTGTAGGGCTTTGTATAAACCATTTGATGTGATTGGTTTCAACAGGAAATATGTATTTTCTCTTTCGCGAATTGAAGTAATTACGTCTAGTTCATCCGATGATGAAGAAAGTATGATGAATGGAGTATTTTCTTTATTCTTATGAAAAAGTTCTTTGATTTTATCTATTGTTTCCAATCCGGAAATAACCGGCATATAATAATCCATCAGGATTACGTCAAACCGATCTCCTTTCAGTAGGATCTTCAAAGCTTCCATTCCGTTAGCAGCCAGCGTAGATTCTATATTCTTATAAGCAAGCATCTGCTGAAGAATTATCCTGTTGTTTTCATTATCATCTACCACCAAAGCTTTTTTGATGGTTATATCTTCATCTTTTCTAAACTCAGAAATTTCATATGGAATCTCAACGTCGAAGAAAAATACGGAACCTTTTTCTGGTGCACTGATCAACGATAAATGGCTACCCATATACTTGAGAATATTGTTCGAGATGGTAAGACCGAGACCTGTTCCTCCATATTGTTTGCTAATAGAACTGTTCTCTTGTGTAAAAGCATTAAAAATATATTTCTGTTTTTCGACAGGAATACCTATGCCTGTATCTCTTACAGAGAAGCGTAAGGCAATATTTTTCTCATCTATGCGTAACTTTTCAACTTTCAACTCGATCTCTCCCTTTTCTGTGAATTTCACTGCGTTGCCCAGAAGATTAATCAGGATCTGTTTTAATCTTGATTGATCAATGATAAGCGTTTTAGGTAGTCCGGGCTCGATATTAAGGAGAAGCTCGATATTTTTTTTCCTAGACTGATAGAGAATGACATTAATGACCTGGTTCACGGTTTCATAAAGATCCATTTTTTCAACTAAGAGATCCATTTTTCCAGATTCTATTTTAGAAAAATCAAGAATATCATTAATGATGTTGAGGAGATTCTCTCCAGATTCATTGATGTACTTCATATATTGCGCCTGCATCTCATTCAGTGGCGTCTTGAGGAGAAGATCTGAAAATCCGATGACCCCGTTTAAAGGAGTACGTATCTCATGGCTCATATTAGCCAGAAACTCAGATTTTGCTTTGCTTGCTATATCTGCTATTTCCTTGGCCTTTTTAAGTTCTTCATTTGCCATTATGGCTTTTGTAATATTTTGTACGGAAATAATGATACCTCCGATTTCATCTTCTGTCAGATACCATGGTCCGACTTTAAGGTCGTAATGCTGAATTTCTTCCCGACCGTCTACCTTTATAGGAAAGTTACCATTTATATAAGTTTTTCCTAGCAGAGCATCTTTATAGATTATTTTTCTTTCTTCGGAAATATCCGGAGATATGGTAAAGAGGTTATTTCCGATAAGATCGACACCGGTCATATTGAATTCTTCTCTCCATTTAGTGCTTACAGACACATAGTTAAGGTTTTTATCAAACATTGCCAGAGGAATAGGAACGTCAGTGACAAAAGACTGCATCATGGCTTCCTTTCTGGTCACTTCCAGAAACATTTTTTTGAAGGTATCAATATTCTGAATGATTCCGAAAACCCTTTTGCAGACATTACCTTCAAATTCGGGAATTCCTTTTAATCTTACCCAGATCATAACACCATCGTACCGGACAAGCTGAAACTCCTCGTCAAAGGGAGCTCCTTCTTTTATGGCCATGTCGAAAAGATATTTTATTTTTTCTCTGCTTTCTTCTTGGTAGAATTTGATGGCATTTTCGAAATCCGGAACAAAATCATCTTCTATTTTATGAATATCTCGTGTACTCTGAGACCAGAAAAAGTTGTTGGTCTTCATGTTCAGTTCCCAGCCTCCCACTTGTGCTACCGTACTTGTTTCCTCAAGAATTTCTTTAGTGTAAAAAAGATCTTTTTCTAATTTCTGCCTGCGGATAATGTCAGATTTTATTTGTTTGTAGAAAAAAATTGTAACACCAATAGCTGCAAGAGCAGAAAAAATGATGAATAAAACTGTCGATTTGGAAGACCTGTTGAGATCTTTATTTTTAATAGCCAATTGAGCCTCCTCATATTTTACAAATTTCTCTACAAGTATACGGCACCTGTCCATAGTTGTTTTATTTTGTAGAAGTTCTTCCGGGGTCATTAATATTCCCTTTTTCCGATTTTGAATTAACAAGATATCCTCTTCCATCATCATTTTGGAAGTACGAAAGAGTTCATTGATAAGCTCTATTTGATGTTTATCTTTGATATTCAGCCTATTTTCATTGGAAATAAGCGCTGGATATTGCTTTACACTTTCGTTAAAGGGATCCAGAAAATCTTCCTGACCCGTAATTTGATATCCTCGGTTACCTGTCTCTGCATCTAAGAGCGAGTTTAAAACATCTTTTACCAGACTTATAGATTCCTTGCTTTTTAAAAAGCTTTCCCTATTCTCCATTTGCTTCTGTATGCTAACATAAGATGCTATAGAACTCGCAATTAGCAGTAATAAAGAAAGTACGACACCAATCTGAAGATTTCTAATAATTTTTTTCGGCATTGAAATAAGTTTAATGATAATATAAAAACAAGTAATTGGTTCTCTACTTTACTGAAACGCTACTTATCCCATAAATTCTTTGATCATTTTGAGTTGCTAACAAGCTCATGACCATTTGAACATAAGAAAAATTAACCACATGATAAAAGTATGGCAAATATCTTCATTTTTAACATATGAATTACGATTATCAAAAAAATAAAGATGATTCTTTTGAAATAGTTATGCAATTTTTACCCTTTTTAAAGTTTCAAAAGTGATATGTTTAGAAAGTTGATTGGGACCAAATAATATTGCTGTTTTATACCGAAAACGCTATATAAGAAATTTATTATGATACAGAATATTGCATCTGTTTCGTTAGAAGAATGTGTTAAGGGAATCTTAAAATATTTTAAAAGTTTTTTCCCAAGATAATATCTACTAAATTACCTCACCAAAATTTCCATAAGCACCAGCAAAGAAATAAGTTTTTTAGATGATTTATATTCGGGAGTTAATTCTTCCCTGATTTTACCAATAGCCTTGCTTAGTTTATTGCTCACTGTTTTATTGCTTAAACCTAAAATCTCTGCTGTTTCGTCGACCGACAAATTTTTACGGATTCTCAGATCATAAATCTTTTGCTCAGTAACCGGAAGTTGCGAAACGACTTCATCGATCATACTGAAAAGAACTGAAATATCATTTTCTTCTAGTATTTCGAAATAATCCGTGTCTGTAATGTCGATAGAGTTTTCGGCCTCATCAATACGCAATGTTGAGGATACGTTTTTATGACTGTTGAAATAATCGATAACTCTATAGTGAAGATATTTTACAAGATATCCTTTGGCACTTTCCTCATCATTGGTCTGGATACTTTCTGTATTGTCAAGAATTTTTATCCAAAGATTCTGCAACAGCTCTTCGGTGACCTCTTTATCTTTTGTACGAGCAAAAACAAAACGGTACAAACTGTCCCAATATCGCTCATAGAGTGTCATAAAAGCAGGTCGGTCGCCTGTTTTTATTTTATGTAGTAATATTCTGTCTGTTGGGTTCATAATGATGTTGCAAAATTACCTAAAGGAAAATTAACGTTTTGTGAACTTTAAAGAATCCCATGTTAATTATTTTGAAGAAATGACGCTTATAATATGAATCAGATATTGATAAATAGTGAAATGAAAGGAAAATGATCTGCAATGTGAATATAATGTTAAAACCAAGTTGGGGAAGTTTTAAAATTCTGCTGTTTTATAGATGTAACTACGAATTGATAGTAAAATCTATATGAGAAATTTAAATTTTAAAGATATTCAGGCATTTGTTTTCAGGCTTTGGCAAAGAGAGGTTTCAGACGAAATAATTTCGGAGAAAGAAACGGAACTTTTTGATCAGTGGAAGATCAATGTAGAGAAAGATCTGGAAAGCAATCATATTCTGGAGTCTAAAGCAAGAGTTCTCTTGGTTTTGGAATCTTATTTAACACAAACAACCTATATAAATCATCCGAATGGCTTTAGAAAGTATTTTTACCAAATTGCAGCTGTCATTTTACTTCTGTTTTCAGTAGGAGGCATTTTCTCTTATAATACTTTCTTTAAGCCGGATGTCTATGTCACAGAAAAAGGAAATCAAAAAATATATCTCAAAGACGGTTCGGTGGTTACATTGTTTCCGGGTGCAGAACTTACTGTTGAAAAATCATTTCCGGCAGATACCAGAGTGGTTGCTTTAAAAGGGGACGCTATTTTTTCGGTTGCAAAATCTAAAAAACATCCTTTCATTGTTCGTGCAGATGGTTTCAGTACCAAAGTTTTAGGAACGGTGTTTAAAATTACACAGTCTGGTAATGATAAAGCGGTGGATCTTTATGAAGGAAAAGTAGCCGTTTCGTATGTAGGTGCACCTGTTACATTTCTGAAACCTAATCAGAAATGGACAAACTTTGGAGTATCTCGTACAGCAGCAGTCATTTCATTTACAGTTGCTCATACATCAACCAAAAAATTACCCTCATTATTATCCTTAAGTTTTAATGATGTTATGCTGAAGGAAGTAGCAGAGGTTCTTCAGAAAAACTACAGCATCAGCATTATTTACCCCAAAGAATTGGCAGAGAAGAAAATAACGGCAGATTTCACTGGCGGAAATACCGATGAGAATATTGGGGCATTGGCATTTATCCTAGACTTGGAGGTTCAGAAAGAAAAGCAAACCTATATTTTCAAAAAATAGCCTTTTGTAAGCATTGAAAACTAATAATCAGATAAAATTTTAATTAAAAGAAAACGTAAAAATGAAAAGTGTGAAATGTGGTTTTACAATTGCGGCTCTGTTCCTTACAGTAACAATAGAAGCCCAGGAATTAGTTCAAAAAGTATCTTTTTCTGCGCCGGTAGGTAAACCACTGATAGAAGTTTTGGAAGAATTTGCCGGAAAAACCAGAATGAGACTGGTATATTCCAAAACAGATATTAAAGAATTAAAGGTAAAAAGTATTAAGTGTGACAATATTCCTGTCAATGAATGTTTAAAAGATATTACAAGTGGTCTTCCTATTGTGCATCGTCTTCGGGGAGATCTCATTTCAATAAAATATCAAGGGTCGGATGTCTCTGCTGTAGGTGATGGCAGAGTTTCCGGGAAGATAGTAGATGAAATTGGTAACCCTGTGATCAGTGCAGACGTAAGCATTGCTGGAAAGAATGCAATTACTGATAGCAATGGTGATTTTTCGATAGAGCTTCCTTCGGGATCTTATACATTAATTGTGAAAGCTACGAAATACACTCTTCTACGTGTAGAAAAATTATCGATCGTAAATAATCAAACCAACACCGTTTCATTTGTTATGAGGTCAGCTTCTGATAAGATCGCGAGTATAAAAGAAGTTGTGATTACAGGAACTCGAAAAGCAGATACACAGGCAGGATTACTGGCTTTACAGAAAAAAGCAGCACAGATGAGTGATGGAATTTCGGCTGAACAAATTTCCAAAACACCCGATAATGATTTGGGAGGAACGCTGAAAAGGATAACAGGTATTACTACAATTGATAATAAATATGTAGTGGTGCGCTCGATGGGAGAACGCTGGAATACGGCAGCGATGGATGGGATTAATCTTCCAAGTACAGAAGCTTATAACCAAAATTTTTCGTTCGATATTATTCCCAATTCTATGGTAGAAAGTGTGATTGTGAGTAAAACAGCCACTCCGGATATGAATGCAAGCTTTGCAGGAGGTTTTGTAGAAGTTAAAACTAAAGATATTCCCAATGAAAATTTCACAACGGTAACGATGGGAACTTCTTACAATGACCAGACAACTTTTAAGGAATTTCTTACCAGAAAACGCGGAAAACATGATTACTTCGGGTATGATGACGGAACGAGAGATTTCCCTTTGGGCTTGAAGTTTACAAATTGGGAAAACCCTTTGTTCTTTGAACAATCGAGACAGTTTAAGAATGATAATTTTACCAATTATGCTACAACAGCAGATATGGGATCTAATTTCCAGATCGCATTGGGAAGAAATTATAAGCTTAAAAATAATAGCAAATGGGGATTTGCGGGAGCTTTGATTGTAAGAAACGAACAAAATAAATTAGAGATCGATCACACAGGAAGAGGAAACTGGTTAGACACAAGTTACTTGCTTTCGGATTGGCAAACAACCGGCTCAAATCCTGTAGAATTTTACAACTTCAAAAACCAGGGAGCCTCTTATAATTATAATTCTACGGTTGCCGGAATGTTGAATTTTGGATTGCAGTTGGGTAAAAACAGATTTTCATTCAGAAATTCTTATACTCATATTTATGATAATACCCTGACGAGAATTACAGGCTGGAATGAATATACTTCAGGAAGTGGTTTGCCGGCTAATGCAGAATTGGCTTACAATTATTTCTACAACGGAATTGTTCCCAATAATGATCCCGAACAAATAAAATCTTTAGACAGACCTTATACAAATAATGCCAATTACCCGATTTATCAAACTCTTTTACAAAATAAAATAGAAGGAAGTCATAAAATAGGTAATGTAGCGGTAGACTGGTTTGCGGCAAGAACGGGTGTAGCATCTGATACAAAAGATTATACATTGCACAATACACTTTATAATTTCATCGGGACTGAAATTATAGCGTATCATGAAGCTAATAACTCTTCCAGCGATTTTGCAAGAGGTTATATAGAAAATAAAGAAACAGATTATAATTATGGTGCCTCTTTTAAATGGGGCAAAGATTTGGGAGATTTTAAAAATGATATAAAGGCCGGTTATGCAGGAGTATCTAAAAGCAATACCAATTTTCAGCAAAAATTTCTCTTAAGAGTTGACGAAAAAGTAACAGGAAGCAATCTTATGGCTTTGCAGGGTGCACTTTCTGAATGGTTGGATGGTTCGCATTATGTACCAGGTGGAATCGGATGGCAGACAAGACCGCTTTACACTGACGAACAATATAAAGGTAAAGTGGAGCAGCATGCAGGGTTTATTATGTTTGATAATCGATGGAAAAGCAAATTTAGATTGGTTTGGGGATTAAGGGCAGAATATTTTAAATATAAATTGCTTTCTCAGCAGCTAGATCCTAATGATCCACAGAATGTTTACAAAGAAGCGGTGGAGGACAAACCTTGGCAATTCATGCCTTCTGCCAATTTTACTTACAGCCCGACCAATAAAACCAATGTGAGACTTGCTTACAATAGAATGGTTATTCGTCCTCAGTTTAACGAAAGAACCGGATTGCCCTATTTTGATCCTATTGCGAATGGATTGATTCATAATACAGAAATGGTGTCGTCTGTGGTGAATAATTATGATTTTAAATTGGAATGGTTTCCCGGTTTAGGTGAAATATTCTCAGTCGGATTGTACTACAAAAATATAGACAGACCCATCGAAAGAGAAGGATATATTTCAAATGAAGGAAACTTACATCTTTACAACGGGAATTCTAAAAATGCAGAACTGAAAGGATTTGAGGCTGAGGTAAGAAAAAATTTAAGTTTCATCGAAGCAGATTCTTTTTTCGAAAAACTCTTCATCAGCGGAAACTTCACCTATAACGATACCAAGGTAATATCTTTTAAAGACAGAACTAAAACCACAGATCTTGATGATACATATGAGGTAGACAGACCGCTTTACGGTCAAACTCCTTATGCTTATAATTTAGGACTGATGTATGATGGTGAAAGGTTGGGAATAAGTCTTTTGTATAATGCAAAAGGTGAGCAATACATTACTGTAGGGTATGGTTACAACGGAGAAGAGATTCAAAGACCTTATGCAGTTGCAGATGCACAGCTTTCGTACAAATTTTTAAGAAACAGAAATTTGGAGGTGAAGTTTAATGCAAGAAACCTTTTAAATAGAGTGAAAGAGTTTTATAATAATTTCAATTCATATTCAGTATCCAAAGGCGGCGGTTTACAAACAGAAAGAGAAATGCTGGAGCTTCTTCCCGGTGCTACCAATAAATATAATAAAAATATTGATAAAATTTTATTTCGTGCTTACAGCGGAAGAATATTCGGCTTAAGTGTGAACTATACTTTTTAATTATAAAGATAAAGAAAAGAGCTCAGTAGTGAAACGTACAGGTTTGGTATCCTGAAAGTGAATCAAAAAAATATAACTGATGAACGCGCAACACAGTTTCAGATTCATAAAAAATAACCAATGCCATCCGTTGTCCCAGACATTGGCAAAGAAAAAGGGAACTCTTCGATATAGCTCCTCCTGTAGCGTAGAGTAATAAAAACCAAATTGCTGAAATACAGAGGCGTGTATTTCTAAATTTTTTAAAAATCAGGCCGGAAAATATTAACCAGAAAGCTTGATGTCCAAAAAACTTTAACAATGAAAAAATTAACTTTAATCGCTGTAGCAGCATTGTCTCTTACTGCTTGTCAACATGATTCTTTAGTAGATTCTTCAGACTCTTTTAACATGAAAGCTACATCTGCTGAATATCTTACTGCATCTGCTCTTCCTGTAACTTCAGTTAGCGGTGACATCACTTCTAGCACTGTCTGGAGCGGAGTAATAGAAATCAACGGTATTGTATCTGTAAAAAACGGAGCCACGCTTACTATTATGCCAGGTACATTTATTAAAGCTAAACCTAATGCGATAGGTGAAGGTTCTGGTATTTTGGTCATTACAAAAACCGGTAAAATTAATGCAACAGGTACAGAGTCTCAACCGATTATTTTTACAAGTTATAATTTATTAGACGGAAACGAAGATACTACGGCAACTTCTGGAGATTTCGGTGGAGTAGTGATCTTAGGAGATGCTCCTACAAACGTTCCTACAACAACTACTGTAGAAGGTTTAACAGGAAGTGATTTTTATTTCGGGGGTTCAAACACTGCTCACAATGGGGGAACCATGAAGTATGTTCGTATCGAGTTTGCAGGTTATGACTTTGTAGGTGCCAATTCTGGTAACGAAGTTAATGCTTTGACATTGGCCGGTGTTGGAAATGGTACTACTTTAGATCATATTCAGGTTTCTTTCGGTCAGGATGATTCTTTTGAATTTTTCGGAGGAACAGTGAATGCTTCTAACCTGATTTCTTTTGCTGCAGAAGATGATAACTTCGATTTTGATAACGGATATACAGGTACAATTACTTGTGCTCTTGCATTAGCAGACACCAACTCGTCGCATACCACAAGTGGTGGCGTTTCTGATACCAACGGTATCGAGCTAGATAACAATGCTTCAGGTACTTCAACTTCGTTGCTTACCCACCCGGTAATCAATAACCTTACTATCGTAGGGCCGAGTACAAATGTATTTTCTACAGTTCCGGGGGTAGGTCCTGCTTACGAAAACGGAATTCATATTAGAAGAAACGGTAGATTAACATTAAATGATGCTGTTATTACAGGATATCCTACAGGGATAAAAGTAGAAGGTTCTGGTTCAGAATTATCTTCTGCATCTATCTATAGCTCGATCAAAGTTCATGGGTTTACCACTTCTGTTACAGGTCTTGGTACAGCAGGAATTCCTTCTGGAAACTTGTTTACAGGAGCTTCTGCTCAGCTTTTTGGTATGAGCCAGCCGTTTTTCAACATCGGAGGTTGGAATGTTTCTCCAAGAAACTGTGGTAACTACGACGGTATCTGGACAAAATATAATTTTGGTACAATAGACTAATACTTATCAAGCAGGGAGTGTAGCTTTTACATTCCCTGCTTTTACTTTTTTAATATTAATAATTGGCATTATGAAAAAAATAATTTTATTATCTGTAATACTTTTATCGAAGGCGGTATTTGCTCAAATTCCTGTGTGGATGAATACATTTGAAACACCAAGTGACTTACAAGGATGGACTTTTTATGATACAAACGGAAATGGAAACGGTTGGATGCAGGGGCAAAATATCTATCACAACGGAACTTCATTAGCATACGGAACTGCAGGTGTTCTTCGTCATTCTATCAATTTGGTTCCTACAGGAAATGCAACAGGTTTTGCAACTGAAAACGATTGGATAGTTTCTCCGGAAATAGATCTTACCAGTGCTGGCGGAAATATTACTTTAGCAGGATATATCGGGAGACAAAGATCTACCCATGCAAGTGTAAGCAGAGATTTATACATTTTTGTTAGTACGTCTCAGAAGCCTGTTCCCGGTCTTGCCGATTTTCAACAATTAGCAACTGATGCTCAAAGTGCAGGTGGTGCAACATATAGATTTAGTGCTTCCAATAACCTTCCGTCTGATCTTACGCAGTTTGCAGAATCTTTGGTAAACATCTCAGCTTTTGCAGGAAAGAAAATTTATATAGGCCTTTGGTCAAACAGAATTTCATCCGGAGGAGCACCAAATTCTCAGAATATCAATATAGATGAGATGGCAATCTATGCTTCTGTTTTAAGTACAAAAGAAGTAAAAACTGGAAAAGCATTAAGCAAAATAATAGAAAATCCTGTATCATCTTCATTGCAAATAAAGCTTGATGCAGCTTTAAAAGAAAACAACACAACAGTAAGTGTATATAATATGGGCGGTCAGCAGATATTAAAAACAAAATATACTAAAAACATCAATGTCTCAGAATTTCCGGCAGGTACTTATATTGTTGAGGTATCAGACAGAATAGTCTCTGAGCGAATGAAATTTATTAAAAAGTAAATTTCTCTTATAAAAACTTATAACCATGAAAACTAAAACATATCCTCTGTAATTTTTTATAATTAAGCAATTGTCCTCAGCTTTTATGTTTGGGTTGAGGCAATTTTTCTGATCAACAGTTTTACTTTTTAAAATTAAATAAATGAAAAATATTTTAGCACTGGCTGTATTTACACTCTTTTTTTCTTGTACAGACAATAGTTCTTTAGAAGTTTATGATAAAATTCAGAGGGCAGCACAGATAAATATTAAAGGATACTCAAAACCAGATGTTATTCAGATGAGGCTCAACGGAACTCCCATATCGGTTAATGGAAATACTTCTTATACTGAGAAAATAGAAACTCAGCTCAGTTTTGTTGTAGACAAAGGTGAGACCGACGAAATTGGAATTTACAATAATCAAACCGGAGCTCAGATTGCCAAATACAACATCAATTTTGATAATGCTTTAGATTTCAAAGACTTGTATTTCTTTAATCTACCCGGAATTTATTTACAAACGTATGCTGTGAAACCTCAGGTGAATTTGGGTAGAGTAGGTTTCGAATTTATTTTCCCTAATCTTGGTGAATTTTCGGGAGCATCTTTAGAAGGGGTAAAAGGTGTTTTGAAGAGAGAAAACGGAACTGTACTTGCCGAATTTGATACTATTGGAAAAAAAGATTTTACAGCTGTTAAAATTTACACATTTTTCAGCGCTACGGCTCCTGTTTATCTGGAATTGTATAAAGTGGGAACCAATGATCCTTACACGGGTTCAAGCATCATCAAAGTAACTTTAAAACAGGATATTGGTGCTAATTTGATCGTTCTTCAGGAAAAAATGGAGAATGGAATTTTAGTAGTAAAAGGCGATATTGATGTTGCTGATTATTTATAAATGATTTTTAAATTTTATGAGCAATACTTTTTCTAAAACTCAGTTACTGGCTTTAATTATATTATCTTTTTTGATCATTTCGTGTAACCGCACAGATGATGAGGTGCCCAATTTTCCCGAAGGAAGCACAGAGTCTGTGAATGTCTGGGTTCAGGACAGTATGAGGCGATATTACTATTGGGCAGATCATATGCCGGCAAAGCCCGATTATCATCTTCCTGTAAAAGAATTTTTTAAAAGTTTGCTGCTTCCTCAGGATCGTTTTTCATTTATCGTTAATACAAGCGATGCATCTACTTATCCTCGTTCAGTGAGAAATATGTACGGCTTTGATTATGCTGTTTTACAGTTAGAAAATGGTGAAATTGTTACGGTAGTAAAATTGGTCTTAAAAAATTCTCCCGCTCAGAATGCCGGATTGGAAAGAGGAATGATCATCAAAAAAATCAACGGGCAAAATATTACCGCTTCTAATGCAGAACAATTAACTTCATCCATTGCCGAGAAAACGGTGATTGAGCTTACCGTAGGAAATTGGCAAAACGGATCCGTTGTTAATGAAAAAAACATGACGGTCTATTATGGATATACTTTTGAGCAGCCTTTGATGTCTAAAATATTTGATAAAAACGGAAAGAAAACAGGGTATCTTTATATCTATGATTTTCCGGATGGTATGAGTCAGGCTCTCAATCAGAAATTCGCAGAATTTAAAAGTGCAGGAGTACAGGATTTGGTTCTTGATCTTCGGTACAATTACGGAGGTTCTGTTTCATCAGCTACGGCACTTTGTGCGTTGATTCCGGCGGGGATTTCTACAAATTCTCAGTTTATTACCTATAAAGGAAATAAAAACGGGGGCGAAGTTAAGAGATCTTTTTCACAGCAAATTGCTTATGATTCCAATTCAGTTGATTTCAATGCTTTACAAGCCAATTCCCTTGGTTTACAAAAAGTATATATTCTGACCTCAAAAAGTACAGCTTCGGCTTCTGAAATTGTTATCAATAATCTTAAACCTTACCTAGAGGTCATTCAGGTAGGTGAAGATACATTAGGAAAAGACATGGCAGGCTTTGTAATTGACGACAAACGAAAACCTAAAAAAATTACCTGGCAGATACATCCTGTTATTTATAAAGTATTCAATGCTAATGGTGAAGGTAATTATAACAACGGAATTTTTCCGCAAATTCCTGTTAATGAATTTATATCATTGCCGTTACTTCCTTTAGGTGATCCTAACGAGATATTGCTTTCTTCTGTGATGGATAAAATTTACTCTAAGTCCGTCAATGCAGAAGCTCAATCAACAAGTGTAAAAGTCTTATTTCAAAGTGATAGTCCTTTTACTGTTCTTTCAAAATTAAATTTTAAATAAAATATGCAAGGTATCGAGCCAAAGTTTCATCATAATCTAATTGAAAAAGCTAAATATTACCGTTGCTTATTGATCGAATCAGAAAAAGATAATGATTCTCAATGCCCAATTGATATTGAGGAAGTTTCAGAACTTGGTCACCTTTATGAAGAATATCTAAAAAATAAAAGTCAACTTGAAAAAAGCATAAAAAAATATAAGGAATATCACAAAAAAGCACAGGCACAGCTATCTTTAAAAATCCGAATTGTAAGAAGAAATTTAAGAAACGGGTAGCGGCTTTACTTAAATTAAAACTGTTGACTAATTTAATTAATTGAAACGAAAAATTAAAAAAATGTAGCTTAACGATACATTACCGCAGACAGCTATATAGCTTCGTACAATATTATTAAGAAATAAAATAATAATCCCACACTAACCATGTGGGATTATTTATTAATATATTCTGGCAATATTTGCTGTGTAAATCAGTCCAGATATGTACCACATATTTCTCATAAAATATGACACGAGAAAGATGAGGTGATGTTTGATAAGTTTTTTGAAACTTACTGCACAACCAAGTAAGTCTCATTTGTTGCGGGCAAATAAAACCAAAAGGATTCTACAAGTGTATTGCTGCCAATCTGGTAATCATATACCGGCGTTGTTCCGCATGGTGCAGAAAAAGCATCATCTCCCATCATATACTGGTCTCCAGTCTGTACCCCGTTTGCGTCTTTTGTCAAAAACCAAGAAAACTGCCAGCGGGTAATTGGGCTTACCGTAGTTAAAAAACCTGAATTCGGAGGGACATGGTTGGTAATTGCCCCTGTAGCTGAAGTTCTAGCTGACCAGCCTCCTATATAGGGTAAACTATCATTGTAATCTAAAATTGTTGCAGAAGTAGACGCAGGAAATTCATATGAAGTCCACACCGATGGTAAGCAATTTTGGCTTCCTCTGGCAAACAATCTTCCCTGCATATTGTAAACACTATAATTAAAAAGATTTAATGTACCTTGAGAAAATAGTGAATTTGAGATAACGCAAACTAAAATTAAAAAAAGTTTTTTCATAATATTTTTTATTGAATTATAAAATAAGTTTCACCTCCTGAAACGAACCAAAATGCCTCGTATGCCCATGGAGCGCCCCCTTCATAGTCAACAAGCGGGGTATTGCAAACAATAGTTCCCACGCTACCGCCACCATATGGAACGCCGCCGCCGCTGACATAATGCAGAGAGAACTTATTGAGTTGCCAAGACGTTGTGGTCGCATAAGGTGTATTCAAAATAAGGTTGGTATGAGCCTGAGTGGTAACAGCACCACTTGCTGTATATACAGTCCAGCTTGGTATCGGAGGATTTACGAGCCCGCTCTGGTAATAGCCGTTATAAGTTACAGCTGCCCCTGGTGGAACAGGAACCGGATGATTAGTTCCATTAAAACTTGGTAGACAGTTACCATTGCTTGAATTATAACCCACCAAAGAATTACTCAAATTATATGCAGTATAATTAAATATGTTTATTTTTCCCTGCCCAAAAGCAAAGGAACATATAAGAACCAGAGTGATAGAAATATATTTTTTCATGGCTCAATTTTTAGTTTTCTGATTTAGCATTTTGTTCCATCCTGCGTAATTTCTCAAAATAAAGCTTTGTCGCCTGAGAAATAACTTTTTCTTTACCCTCTCTGGATTCTGCTTTTGCAAATTCAATACGGTTAACTGTTAATAAATTGTTGGAGGCCTTATAGAGTATGTCAAGACTTCGTTCATTAAGCTGCGCACCCAATCTGGATTTTTCTTCTGGTGTAGATCTGTTTTCAGGTTTCATCAGGGATTTTAAGGCGCCGTCAAAATTTTTCATTTCCTGCGTTTTCGAATTCTCAAGAGTACTGATAGCTGTTTGTTCGTTTGAGCATGACGTAAATAGTCCCGCTAAAGCAATCATCAATGTAAAAGTTAGTTTTTTCATGTTTAAAATTGTTTAATAAATTGTTTTTAGGTTTTATGATAAGTTTCTTATAGTAATGTTTATGTAAACAAGAAATGATTACTATGATCTTCTATTGATCTAGATTAAATTGGTTGAATTTTAAGGAGAAATATTTTCAAAATATATGCATTAAACTCCTTCTAGGGTATACAAGAAAGTTTAGGATAGTCATCTCAGAATTTTGAGTTTGCTAAGTAAATTTGCTGTAAAGATCAGGGAGTTTCTGGGCATGTTTTACCCGATACAATTTTTGTATAGTTGTATATCTCATATTAATAATTTGAATGGTTTTAGTTGACTATCACTTACAGTGAAATTCGTTACAAATGTAAAAAATAAATTTGCATATCAATTGTTTTTTATGATTTTTTTAATTGCGAATTAATTATTAATAACGATTTAATATTGTGTTTTAATTTTATTTTTAAAACAAAAACATCAAAGTGTATAAATAATTTATATATTTGTCACGAATCTTCTTTGGATAGATTTACACTAATAATCACATCAAAACTATTAACATGATACATTTTTGTATTAAAATGTTATGTAAAATAAAGCAATTTTCTATTTCTTTATTTGCATTCCATCATCACACTTATTATCGTCACAAACTTTCAATTACGAAGAAGTTTCAGAGGCTCATTTTGACTCTTCCGAAACCGGTCTAATTAGATCTCAATGGAGATTTTAACGTGAAATTTATTCACTTACAATATTATTTGTGATTGCTTCACTGCCTGAGCATTTACCTCGCTATGTATTGAGTTCTGCATTACCCATAAAACATATATTTACATATACTAATGAGTTTAACTTGTTGTGAATCATAGTGCTATAGGGTTTATTCCTGTTTTTGTTGCAGAGATTATTTGTTGCGTCGGTAAAAGGGTTAAAAAACTACCATCAACTTTAAAGGGTCAAAATTAAATATAGTTTAAACTAAATATATTAACCAAAAATCAAAAAAAAAATGAGAAAAATTGCTTGCATAGCCATGTTAAGCTTATTAACAGTCAGTTGCCAAAATGAACAAAGGCAAAGCACAGAACAGGCAGAAACAGTAGTGTCACTAAAGAGTGATGCTATGGAAAATTTCGAGAATGCTTTAAAAACAATAGCAAAAGGTCAGACCAGATTTCTTGATAGCAATAAAGCGCTTAATGAAGAAGGTGTCGAAGTTTTGCTGCCAGCAGCTTCACAACTATTGATTGATAATAACATGTCAGAGACTGAGCTTAAAAGAATGGAAAAAAGAAAAATTCTTAAAAAAGGATTCTCAGTGTATCATGAGAATCTTGCGCAATACAGAAATAAAATTAAATCAAACTAATAACTATTTATCATGAAAAAATTATTAATCTTATGTATCGCTTTAGCATCTGTTCCACTTTATAAAGCATATAGCATTAGTGATGAGATGCAGATACTTAATTACAGCAGATATACACTTGGTGGGCATATCAGTGCTCGTGCTGACAATTGCTTTCCTGCACTGCGAGGAGAATTCAGTGATAATATATATCCTGATGGCGATCCATTAGGGAGAAATGTGACTTATTACAAAAAATTTAGAAATTCTCAAAATGCCATTGTTCCCATTACCCAATGGAGGGTTGCAACTACTGCAAATACTTATGTCACTCAATCTGCAAACAATCCTATTTTAGATAATCCGTTTGGAACTTTGGCAAGATGGGGTGGGATTGAAGTTGAGTATTGGAATCCGATCGGTGGGCCTTATGACAATGGAGGTTTTGCATTAAATTATGATGTACGGATGGAATCACCGGGAAGTCCGAATGTTTGTTTATCATACCCTATGAATTATACTGATGCTAATGTGACTGTAACATCATTTTATTTGGATCCAACGGCACCTGATGATTATGTTGTGGTGATTGTAAATTCATAATAATATAAATTAGTTTCAAGTCTTTGAAATTCAGTGCTTAAGAGCTTTTTTTACTAAGTTTAAAATGTTATGACGAATAATGATTTTATTTATACTAGAAATGCTATAAAAGCAAATGGCACCAACTGTCTTTTGTTGGCGCCATTTAGCATTGTACCCATAACCGAAGAGATGTCGGAATATCTGGTGGAAGATTTAGAAAGAATCATGGAAGTTTCACAACCCCAGTCTTTATGATTTATTTTAAATGGTGGATTAAGTGCAAGTCTTTTTACCATAAAGAATTCCTCATAACAAGCGGTCTAATATCGTTTATGTAAAATAAAATTTCAACTTCTTATATCGCAAACTATATGTTCTGTGCTGAAAATATAAGTAATTGAACAATTATAATGTGACTTTATTATTCTGAAAGTTTGAAAGTAAACTCGTTTCTTGAATCTGTTTTATAAGCATATTTTTGGGTAATTGGCGAAATACCGAAAAGAGGAGAGTATGTTTTCACTTTTACCGTTTTATTATCCGGATAGAACTCAATAATTCTCAGCCAGCCATCACCTCCATTTCCATCACGATGACCACCGCCTTCACTTTGCATATCAAAAAGCATCTGATTTACATTTTTTCCGAAACTGTTGGGATCTACACGAAAACCTTCTCCTGAGATATGCCCGCTTAATACCAACTGGAGATTTTGTGAAGGCTCAATAAGCTTTTTCCATATCTCTTCACCATTATTAGACTCCGGAAGCTTAATAGTTTTGGACTTTTGAGGTACATTGTTTACCAAAAAAGGCTCATACATAAACCATGAATTATCCTTCTCGGTTCTCTTATCTTTTTCATTTAAAAAGGCGTGGGTGATTAAAATAGATTTATGGTTTTTGTATTGAGGCATATCCAATACTTTTTTAGCCCATTCCAATGCTTTATTTCTTGGCGCAAATTCAAGGCTTAGAAATAAATAGTCCTGGCCATTTAATCCTTTCAATTCTAAAACCGAATTTTCCATGCTTGGAGCACCGGCATCATTAAAAAAGTTCTGTGCTAAATATTTCTGATTTAAATAATTAAAATTAGACGGAAAAAACTCGTTGTAACGAGAAAATCTTCTGCCTTCTTCATTAATACTAAAATCATGATTTCCCGTTGCAGCAACGTAAGGGACTTTTCCATTCAGCCTTCCTAAGATTGACTGCACAGATTTCCATTGGCCATCTGCACTTTGGTCGCCATCATATCCTTGATTAAGTATGTTATTATGTTCCACCAAGTCACCAACCTGACAAACCATTTTAATATTTAACGGAGAAATATTATCCTCAATCCATCTTACCATCAAATCTAGAACAGGCTGGTTTCTGTTCCACTTCACATAGTTTTGGGTGTCCGGTATCAGGATGATGCTCCATGATTTTTCATTATCTAATTTTGGAGTCTGAAATTTGTCCTGTGCAAAAATCACTGCAGACAGTAGTAAAAGCAATATTGATATATTCTTCTTCATAATTTTTCTTTAAAATTAATAACCAGGGTTCTGTTTTAATAATGGATTTGCGTCCATTTCTGATTGTGGTATCGGCCAATATTCATCTTTATTTGGCGTGTACACCACTTGCTGTGTTGAGAAAGATGCTGAAGCTTGTGAATGATTATAAATAGGATTCGCGCTTTCATCAAAACCTGTTATTACAGATTTTGTCCAGTTATTTCCGTTACGGTTTAGGTATAAATATCCGTTCATCACGGTGTTTGCAATGCCCCAACGTCTGATGTCATACCATCTCAAGCCGTCATTTGCCAGTTCTACTTTTCTTTCGTATCGAAGGGCTTTTCTCAATTGAGCCTGTGACATTCCGGTCGGTAAAGCCGGCATTTTCGCACGCAATCTGATCTGATTAATCATATCATAAACCGAATTATCCAACTGATTCGACTCAATTTTTGCTTCTGCGTAAATCAACATTAATTCTGATAATCTGAAAATCCCAACATTTAAATCTGAATTTCCACTTACTGAAGTAGAATTAAAATCAGCAAGATCAACTACTTTTCTCCAAAGATAGCCGCTGAAAGAACGATATGCATTGGTCGCATCTGCATTGGTAACTTGGGTTGGTGCTCCGGCCGACCAATAATTATTAACTTTTGTGAAAGAGGTATGAGGCTCGAATTGGTATCCCAAATATCTTGAATGTGGTCTTACTGCGTACATATCCAAACGTGGATCTCTGTTTTTAAACGGATTTGTATTATCATACAGCGGAGATTCCAGTATTGACAGACCATCTGTCATTTCATAAGAGTCGATAAGATTCTGAGTAGGCCCCCAATAACAAACTCCTTTACCCAAACGAGATGCAGCATAATATTGCTGATTATGCAGATATCCTGGTACATTTTTGTTGAATTCTGCCACCCAGATCCATTCTTTGCTTGTCGAAAAACCGGTATGTCCAAAAATATTGCTTGGATCTGGCTCTCCTGCAGTATGATCTTTACCTGCAAAATTTACTGAAGCATTGAAGGGTGTCAAACTGTAAACACCTGCTGCTGCATCTAAAGCCTGTTTTGAAGTAATTGCTGCCGCTGCGTATTGTTTAGAATAAAGTTCTACTCTTGCTTTTAGCATTAAAGCTGCGATGCGAGATGCACGCACATTCCCGTATTGCGATTGTGATATGGGAAGCTGTGGTGCAACTGCTCCAAGTTCTGCAATAATAAACTGCTGAATTTCAGCAACAGGTGTTCTTGCAACGTTAGCATTTTCAAGCGTAACTGATGATTTTATTAATGGAACATCTCCGTAAAGTTCAATCAGTTGAGAATAAGCATAAGCACGAACAAATCTCAATTCTGAACCAAGTTCCGACTTTTGTGCAGCGGTAAGTCCTGCAATTCCATCCAATTTATCAAGTACTGCATGACATCTTGCAATGGTTTTATAATGAATTTCCCATGGTTTTATGGTTAATGCATTGGTCGTAGTAATAGAACTTGTGATAGGAGAGGTATAGTTTGTTCCTGGTCTTGCATATCCGATATCTGTAATATTATCCATGACATGCCAAATAGGAGTACTTGCAGCGTCGATAGTGCTTAGGTTTCTGTACGCTGCAAAAAGACCCATCTTTCCTTCGTCATAAGAAGCAGGGAATGTTCCTGATGTTGGTCCATTAAGCGGTTCTAAATCCATATCGGCACTTGAGCACGAAGTAATTGTCGCCAATAAAAATATTTTTATAAAGTTTTTCATTTTTTTTTAGAATTAAAATTTAACATCAATACCGAATGAGAATGTTTTTACTTGTGGATAATAATTTCCGCCTCCAAGAGCAACACCGTCAGAGCTTCCAAGATTATAATTAATTTCAGGATCATATCCTTCATAAAAATCAGTGACAGTCAAGAGATTTTGTCCATTTAGGTAGAGGTAAATGCTTTGCAGAAATGTGTTGTCTGTAAAAGATTTAGGCAGTTCGTATCCGATTTGTACATTTTTGAGGCGCATATACGCTGCACTTCTCATCCATTTGGTTGAGTTTTGTGTATTGTTTGTAGAGGTAAGGGAAACTCGTGGAAATTCAGCATCGGTATTTTCTGGTGTCCAGTAATCGAGTTGCCAAGGTTTAACAGCACTTGAGTTGACCGCAGGAATGACGTAATGTGAATCTAAATAACCGTCAACTTTACCAACACCTTGTATCAATGCGGATAATTTAAAGCCTTTATACGATAAACCCATATTAAACCCATAAGTATATCTTGGAACAGTGCTTCCGATAATCGTTCTGTCGGCATCTGTAATTTTTCCGTCCCCGATTGGATTTCCGTTGGCATCAAAAGCTCCGGCAATATCCTTGTATCTGATGTCTCCAGGTTTCAAAGTTCCGAATTGTGTAGGACCGGCATCGATTTCTGCCTGACTTTGATACAATCCATCAGCAATAAATCCATAAATAGAATTTACTGAAGATCCAACCTGTTGACGAAGAAGCGTTCCGGAAGACTGACCTTTCATGTCAACGATTTCATTTTTAACGTCAGAAAGATTAAAACCAATATTCATTTTAAAGTCTCCCCATCTTTCATTGTACTGCGCACCGATTTCCCAACCTTTGTTGCTTACTGTTGCCGCATTTTGTACGGGTGCTTCCAAACCTGTAAGCTGAGAAGTATTTAATCTTAAAAGAATTCCGTCAGTTTTTTTATTGTAAATATCAAAAGTAAGGTCTAACTTTCTCCATAAAGATAAATCGACACCCAGACCTGACATTGTAGTTTCTTCCCATTTCAGATCAGGATTTGACATGATTAACTGCTGGATTGTTTGATATACAACTCCGTTCATAGAAGTGCTTCCCAATGATAACGGTTCTGAAAATGGATAATACGAAGAACTGATATTCTGATTTCCCAGTTTTCCCCAAGATCCTCTGAATTTCAATTGGCTGATCGTTCCTCTTAAACCTTCGAAAAAGTTTTCTCTCGAAACCACCCAACCCGCAGAAAATGACGGAAAAACTGCCCAACGGTTTTTGCCGATAAACCTCGATGTACCGTCGTATCTTACATTGGCTTCAAATAAATATTTTTGATCAAAATTATAATTAAATCTTCCAAAAGCAGAAACCAATAACCACTCATATTCTGATCCTGCATTATCTTTGGTTTCGTTATCTGCACCTGCATCAATCACTTCGTAGTTGTCATAAAGGAAATCTCTTCTGTAACCGGATAATATTTTTTCGTTATATGTTTCTCTTGAAGCTCCGGCAAGAAGCTCAAAACCGTGTTTACCAAAGTCTTTTTTTGCGTCTGCCTGAAACTGATAGGTTCCGTAAAACTGACGTCTTGCAGATTCTGTAAGTTCAGTAAAAGTGTTGGCAGAACCTGCTTCTGTGCCGTCTTCATAATAAGTTGGAACACTTTTTCTGAAAAGATGAATATTGGTCGTAAGATAACGTGGAGCAACCATACCTTTTAAGGTAAGCCAATTTGTAGGTTTGTAAGAAATGTTCATGTTTCCTATAAACTCCAGGTTATTCTGTTTACGGTTTCCACCATTTTCGATATAACCGACCGGATTGATTTTTACCCATCCGTCAGAATAGTTCTTACCATAATAAATGGGAATGTTGGTAGGCATTCTTCCAAGATAATTCCACACTGTACCTTCATCGGCGATCTGTGTTCTGTCTTTATTTAAGAATGACATATCGAGTCTGATATTCCATTGGTCATTCGGGGTAATATCCATGTTATTACGGAAAACAAATCTCGTAAAGTCGGTGTTTTTAATAATACCTTCCTGTTTAGCATATCCAAAAGATGGCGATACACTTATAATTCCTGATTTTGCAGATAACGAAAAATAATGATCCTGCAAGAATCCGCTTCCCTGAAGAATCGCTTTTTGCCAGTCGTAATTGCTTGGATTTTTGTTGTATTCGTTTCTGAAATCATTGATGGCTTCGTCACTGTAGATCTTTGTACCATTGTCATTCATGCTTGCATCATTGAATACTTTCATGTAGGTAAGACCATCCGTAACTTTTGGTATTGCTGTAGCTCTTTGCCACCCTGTATACATTCTGTATTGAGCGGTTAATTTATTACCCTTCGCACGTTTTGTAGTAACAAGAATAACTCCACCCGCTGCTCTGGAACCATATATGGCAGCAGAAGCAGCATCTTTCAGGACAGAAATAGACTCGATCATGTTCACATCAACATCATTCATATTTCCTGCAACACCGTCAATAATTACCAAAGGATTGCTGTCTGAACCTCCAAAACTGTTGATCCCTCTGATTCTGATATTCCCGGCATCACCTCCCGGTGCACCAGTTTGAGTAGTCACCGTAACACCAGGCGCAAGACCCTGTAAAGCATTTCCGGCTGAAAGTACAGGTTGTCCTTCTGCTGTTGAACCTTTCACAACGGAAACGGACCCTGTGATAATAGATTTTTTCTGTGTACCGTAACCGACAACTACAACTTCTTCTATCTGTTTTTCCTGATTGCTTAAAGTATCTTTTTTAGGTTCTAAATTATTTTCTGCAAAAGAAGACCTAGTGGAAGCTAATTTTCTAAGGCTTACCGTATTATTCTGGATTTGAAAATCTAACGGAACACTTTTTTTCAGATAGTTTAAACTTTGCTGTAATGATGAATAATTGATTTTGCTTTCATCTACCCAAATGTTTTTAAAATCTGAGGCGGAATAAAAGAATTTTGTTTTGGTAGATTTCTCTAATTTTTTAAGTATTTTGACTAATGAAACCTGCCCCTGATTATTGGTGACAGCCATTTTAGTCTGGGTTTGTGCATAATTTTGCACGGGAAGTCCCATAGCGACGAGTAAAGCAATAGAAATTGCAGTTTTTTTCATAAATTTGAAGAGTTAATTTATTATTCTTAAGCGAGTTTTGAATTAAATACAAGCACTGATAACGCCACATTATTGGTGCTGTTTTATTTTTAATGGAGTACTATTTCATTTTCATTTTTAATAGTAGTTTTTAGATTAAACGGATAATTGATGATGGAAAGAATTTCTTTCAGATTTCCTGAAAATGAACCCGATACCCGGTTTTTAGCAATGTTTTTCGGATAGGTAATTTTAGCTCCGTATGTATTTTCTATTTCAGCTATAGCATCTTCGAAAGTTGTGTTTTCAAAAGTGAAAGTTTTTACAGCAGTTACTGCATAATAATGATAGTCATTATTTGTAGGAGAGATGCTCCAGTTTTCGTTTGGTAATAGATAAGTCAGTTTTCCGTTGTGATTTACTTTTACTTTTCCTTCAAACAATTTTACCTTTTTTTCTTCTGATTTCTGATCAACCGAAAATTTTGTTCCCAAAACTTCAACACTGAAACCACCAGCGTCTACAATAAAAGGTTTAGATCGATCTTTTGCAATTGAGAAAAAACCTTTCCCCTGAAACTTCACATTTCTGTATTTCTTACCAAAATCTTTATTGATTGATAATTTACTGTAAGGCTCCAAGGTGATAATGCTATTGTCAGACAATCTGAAAGTTTTAGAAACTTCTTTGGTTTGCAATACGATTGCTGATAAATTGGTTTTGGTTTCTTTTGGCTCAAAATCTTTATAAAAAAACAAAATTCCAAATAAAGGAACCAAAACTGCCGCTGCAGCCATCCAATAATATTTTCGCTTATTATTTTGCTTAATTCTCCCGTTTATTACGCTCCAGATTCTGGAATCGGTTGCAGAATCCATTTCCTGTTTTTCTTCGGAAACCTTTGTCCAAATTTTTTCAAAATATTTTTGAGAATCTTTCATACAAATACAATTACGCAGCAAAATAAAAATATCCACCCCGAAGAGATGGATTTAATAATTTGTTTAAACTGGTTAATATTTCGTTAAAACAGATTGAGGTTGGTCTTTATATGTCGGATGACTTTATTGACTTGCTTTTCTACAGCTGTTTTTGAGATGTTATTTTCTTTTGCAATTTGAGAATAGCTTATTTTTTCTAATTTGTTTTTATAGAAAAAAGTTTTGCTTCGTTCGGGAACTTTTTCAAGAAGATTTTGTATTTTTTGCAATTGCTCTTCTTTAAATTCATTATCTGTTTTTTCTGAATCGGCTTCATCTTTTATCAAACTTTCATCTGAAAAAGAGAAGAGCATTTTATTTTTTCTATAAAAATTAGAAACTTCCTGCTGAGCTGTTTTGAAGATAATAGCTTCTAAAGTATGAGGATTTTTAAGAGACGAAGAATGTTTCCAGAGATGTACGAAAATCTCCTGTACAACGTCTTCCACATCTTCCATATTTGAAATAAACTTTTTGACAAAAAAGTATACCTGATGTTTGTAATCTAAATATATTTTTTTAAAATATTCCATTATAAAGCACCAAACGGTTTTGATGCATGGCAAAAGTAGTCAATTCGTGTCAGGCTAATATCAAGTATATATTAAATAATAAAGTTGTTGTTGTTAATTTAGCAGTTGATTTATTGCTGCTTAAATATCATTGCCGATCCGCAAGTATTAATTAGATCTTTTGTAGGGTAAAATATATAATAACTTTGTCAGAACACGATTCTTATACTCTTTAACTTTAAGCGTATGAAAAGATTAGAAAAGATTACAGTTTGGAATGGAAGGGTCAGGCAGTATCTTTAGCTTATTACAAATCTGAATTATAAAATTGAACAGAAATTGAACAGTAAGTTTGCTGGAATTTAACCTGTACAATATGCTCATTAATCTCGATTTACTCCATGCCCACGGAGGAATGTTCCTCAAAAGCGTTTTACCCAAAAACATTACACCGATATCTCATACTGTCTGAAAATACAGCCAAAAAAAAGCCCTCTCCGAAGAGAAGGAAAAAACACAAAGTTGAAAAAATAGCATTAAGCTATGCGCAGTGATTGAGGGATAGTAATTATTGTGTTTTTAGTCAAGTGATATGATATATCAATTATTTCCAGTAATTCCACTGTGCACCGTCATAAACGGCCATAGTAGATGAAGTTGCGTCGTAGACCATGGTTCCGGCCACAGATCCTATCATGGTTGATTGCGGATTTGAAACGATAGGGAGCACCAGCGCTCGCGTTGTTGATTCTAGTACCAATGTTCCCGCTTTTGTTGTTGTGGATGCGCCGATTATAACACCAACATTAGAAGTACTATCAGGTGCCGAATTGCTAAATGAGTGAAGAACTCCGGCATTTAGTTCGGTTAGATTGAGCCATCCACCGGTTCCGTTGGCATTTCGCTGCTCCCATACCTGAACAGCTTTACTCATGGTATTGAAGACAAATGCTCCCGGAGTATTTCCATTGATAGATTGTACAGAGGGGAGGATAATGCCTTTGTTTCCTGTTCCAAATTCAAGAAGAACACTGCTATTTGTAACCGATGTTTTTCCGATCGCAATTTGAGAATGCATCATGTTTGACATGCTTAATAATGCGATACATAAACTTATTTTTATTATTTTTTTCATAATGTTTGTCAATACGTATGGTTTATTCATTACATCCTTTAGTGATGCAGTTCCAGCCTCTTCTTGTATTGTCGACTGCGGGATTATTTCCTCTGTATAGTTGTACACATCCAAAATCAGTATTGTAAATTAGCATTCCTTCAAGAGGAACTAAAGCATCTCTCTGTGAAGTAGTCATGTGCGTAATCACCAATCCTTTATCTGCTGAATCTAAAGCCAAATGACCGTTGGGAATGGTTTTCGGCCAATCTTGTACAGTGACATTTGATTTGGTAGTGATTCCGAAATTGGTATAATCTAGAGGAGTGCCTGCAGCACCTGGTTTAGCACAAATACATAAAGTCTGGTTCAGCCCATAACCTCTTCCTGACATATTCGTCGCGCCTACCACGTTTTGAGTTGCTACAACGGTGTTTGTTCCGGTGGGATTCCAGGTTACTGTGTTAAAGGAGTTTCCATTGATTAGTTTTAAAGGAAATAGCGGACCACCGGAAGTTTTGCTTCCAAACATGGTAATTGTTCCGGTAGGACTAATATTTACCCTGATAATCGGATTAGTTTCGGTTCCTGTCATATTGTAAATAAAAGGAGTAGCTGTTTCATAACTACTATTGTCTGTAAATTGTACATTGATACCCGATGTTCCATTAGATTGAAATTCCATTTCCTGCGTGGCAAGTGGTGTTCCGTTGATCACCATATTGAATGAATTGTCAAGTTTTGTAATATCGAGTACGAAACCATAATTCGCAGCTGGCTGATTGAAACTTTGTGTTATTGGATTGGAAGGTGCATTATTGTTATAACTCCAGCTAAAACTTGAGCCATTGACGGGTTTTGTACAAATATCTTCAGCAGCGGCTAACCCGAATTTAATATTTGAGATTACCGGATTTGCGGTATTAAATTTAATTGGAATCCTTAGATTGGGAGTGCCAACCTCTACACCGTTACCGGAAAGATTATTAACTCCAAAATCTTCACCTACTATTTGCCAACCGGTCGGTAAGATAGGTGACGAGAAACTGTAAGTTCCACTGACGTTTCTAGTGTCAATCAGAACATTATAAGTATTGCTGGTTTCAAGAATCGTAGATGGGAAAACAAAAGACCCATTAGAATTCACAGGTACTTTCGATAAAATTGTATTATTCGGTGCAAGAAGATATGCATAAAGAGGTAACGCCATTACCGATCCCATACCATTACCATTGATTGCAGCATTGCCATCAATATCCCGGTAAACATTTCCGGTGATTGTTCCCGAAGCTACATCTGAAGCGACAAAGAAGCCTCCACCTCCCATGAAGTCAAGACCACCATTTACAGTACCATCGGTGTTGGCAGGTACATCAGTAAGATTGATAAGATCATTTGTTCCCTGAATAACATCTCCCGGATATACCGCAATTCCGTAAATAACCTGCCCGCCAGTTACTCCCATCTCTGAAAACGTAATAAAATCACCTGAAATTGCTTGTGAACTTATATTTTCAACCGGCTTTATAAGATTATCAGCTGCGGTTGGGTTTGCACCGTTTCCATTCTGAAAGACTACACTGGTAAGCGTATATCCTGTACTGCTAAAATTACTTTGGCTTCGGCTTACGAGATTACCAATTCCGGAAACCTTTCCTGCTGAATCCAAAGAAGTGATAACAGCTATCTTATAATTGTCGTTTCCGCCCCTGTCGAGTAACAATGCACCAAGCTTACTGAGACTTACATTAGATGGGATTACAACTCCGGCATTTAATATAAGATCAACTCTTTCGACATTATTAGACGTCCCGCTTGTCGCATTTGAGAATATATTATCGACCCCTCGATTAATTACATAACTGTTGATTAGCGATTCTAAATTATCAATATATTCTGCTTTAAAATAGATGCTGTTACCATTGATCAGACTGTATTCAAAAAAACCTGTGAATTTGTTACTATTCTGTGCAAGGGTAGATGAACTAACTTTACGATTAATAACGATCCTGTCATAGGGCAGGGATCCTGATTGAGACAAAGGAACATAATTCATACTGTTGAATTGAAATGCCTGCAGCTTGGGAACATTACCAACCGTATTAGCTCCGGTTCTTCCAAAATTAAGATTGTAATTTGTAGAGCTCAAATATCCTGTGGTGCCTGTATTATATCCGGCTCTTATTACATTGCTTGTTGTTGCTGACTGAGTCTGATTAACGAGATAATTAGAAGCAGTTTGAGCAGGTAAATGTGAACCTATGCTCAAACATAAAAAATAAAGAGAATTTCTTAATGACATGTTTTTGTGTTTATTATTTAGTATTTTTCAGTTGAGCCTTAGCGGTAGATTTTATTAGCTTTGATCATTTAATCACGACTGCAAATCTATTATTAGCGTACTAAAAGCCAAAGATTGTGTATTACCATATTCAGGAAAGTGGTAATGGTCTATTTAAATAGTGAAGTTGATTTCTTCGATTTATCGTAATGATAGCATGTGCATTCTTAAATATATTTTAGCTGAAAAACTTTACGAAATCATGTGAATGCGTTTGTAACATAAGATTTAAAATTGTGGTCGAAATTACTTGCAGAATACTTTAATAACCATTACAGAATGTGTATTATATCAATATCTTGTAATTTTTTTCCTTATAATGATAAACTTTCCCGATATCGGTAAATATTGATTCTTATTTAATATGAATTATTTTATCTTTTGGCTGGAAAATTTTAACTTTATCGCACAAATAATGAGAAGTTGATGAAAAAGCTATTTTCACTAATTATATTTTTTCTATTTTTAATTTTACAATCACAGGATAAAGAAAAGTTTGATAAGATTTATGTAAAGACCTATCTGGAAACTTCACAGAAGGATTTTAATAAAGCTTTAAAAATCGCAGATTCACTATTCATTAATTCTGCAGATCCTTTACTTAAAACAAGAAGTTTAATGCTTTCTGCTTCCTTATATCAGCAGAAGGGTGATTACAAAAAAGCTGTTGACTTTGCTCTGTTAGCCGAAAAAACGATTACTGAAACAGATGATATATCCTGGAAAGTCAGAGTTTATGGCTTTTTGGCATCGCAGTACCGCATCCTGAAATTATATGACCTTTCAAAGAAGTATATTGACGAAGCTATGACTAGCAGTAAAAAGTTGGGCGATAGTCTTGCAAGAAAACAGGTAGGAGGTTTGATGATGCAGGAAAAAGCGTATTTTGAAATTCAAAACAAAAATTTTAAGAAAGCTGTATTGCATGTGAAATCATCACAAGAGCTTTTAAAAAATGTAAAGAAAAATCATGATTTTTTCACCGCAAACAATGAACAATTGCTGGGTCTTTGTTTTTATCATCTTAAGGACTATAAAACTTCACTTCAGCACTATAATGAGGCGGAAAGGCAACTGAAAAATTTACCCGAATCTTTTTTAATCGGTCTCGTTTATAACGGAATCGCTAATACATATATGGATATGGGTAATTTTAAAGATGCCGAACGAGAATTGCAGAAGGCAAGAGTAATAGCTGATAAAACGCAATATCTAAATTTAAAAACTGAAATATACGATACCGCTCAGCGTCTATATCTTGCTAAAATGGACTTAGATAAGATAAAGGAATACAAATCTAAACACGATCGTGCGCAAGACCAGCTAGATATTGGGACGAGCCAATTTTATAACGCTTCCCTAAAAGATGCTGAAACAAAGAGCACTGTAGCGAATAATAATAGTAGTACCAAAAACTTGGTCATTATATTTGTTATTATACTGTTAGCTGTTTTCTGTATCTATTTTATGTATTATAAAAAAGCGGAAAAAAGGACTTATGTAAGATTTAAAGCGATTATTGCTGAACTTAACAAAAGACGGACTTTAGAAAGTGAAAGTGATAATCTGAAGGATTCAGGAGTAGAATCTGCGCCACCTCATCGCACTGCGGAGAATGTGGAAGATCTTCCGATGATGACAAGTGGGACGGAGGAAAAATTGTTGGATTATCTTGAGAAGTTTGAAAAATCAGACCAATATCTAAAAAATGATATTTCATTGCCGGGTCTTGCTGCTTATTGCAAAACCAATACAAAGTACTTATCCTGGATCATCAATATCCACAAAGGGATGGATTTTAATAATTACATCAATAAATTGCGGATTCAATATATAATAGAAAAACTTAATAACGAACCTGAATATATGAAGTATAAAATTGCTACTCTTGCGGAGGAAGCAGGATTTTCTTCACAGAATAAGTTTGCAACAATTTTTAAAAAAGTAACTTCAATATCTCCTTCTGTTTTTATTAAATATCTTCAGGATCAAAAAAATATCGATCAGCAAAATCATTAGGGCTATTATATTCCCGAAAATGATAATACCATATTTTTTTTCTTTAGTTTTTGCTTTCTAATTTTGCGGTTATATGAAAATATCAACCATATGATAATTTGTTATGGTTATTCTTGGATTTAATAGCCGGATCTTAATCATGAAATTTAATAATAGAACAAGAGTTAGGTTGTTGACAATCCTTTTTAGTAGCATTAATTGTTTACTAATTGCAGCATTATTTTTAAATTTTAATACTGAATTCAAATTAACTGTACTTGGAAGTATTATAATTCTTCTTGTGTTTGCGCTCTTTACAAACTATACGGAATTTGCTAATAATAGTGACTGTTTAACGATAAAAAAACTATCGTTTTACAAATTTCTCTCGATCAGACATTCTCTTGAAATACCCAAAATTTATATACATGATTATGTAATCTACAACACATTTTTCACATACTATTTAACTCTGCAAATTGATAAAGGTTCCGGAGGGATAAATGATATTACCATTTCATTGTGGGGTTTTACCGATTATGAAGTGATTTCTATCGCCAAAATAATTGAGTCCATTAAAAAAGAGAACTTAGAGCAAGATGCTAAAATCATGAACATCCTGCTTCAGTTGAGTAAATAGCTAATGTTTTATGTTGAAAATTATTAAAACACTTGATCTTATCAACATCCAAGTTCTCTATAGGTAGTTGATGATGGATTTAGTTTTTATTCCACTTCATCCTGATAAGTTTTTATTGTTTCATCAAAGAACTTAATTGTAATTTGTTCTGCAATTTCAAAATCAATTTGATGCTCAGGATTCTGCTTTGTTTCCTCATCCAATATTCTTACCTCAAAAGGATCATGTTTTACTGCAGACAAGGCACCATTGAATTTCTTTTTCTTCTTGTAAACTACCTCAATGTTATCAATCAACTTTGTACGTGTAAGAAGGTCATCTTTAATATTATGAGTAATTTTCATAGTGTAAAAAATAATTATTTGTCGACAATGATTTACAAATATTAAGCCAGCACAGGTTGGTATTGTACATTTCTAATCAAATAATATGTAATCTAAAATGAAAAGGTTTTCCGGATAGTCCGGAAAACCTGTAAGTATTATTGAATTTCGATCAGTCTTGGTGACTGGGCTAGAGCACTCTCTTTTTTGGGAATGGTAAGCCTTAAGACACCATTCTCATATCTGGCCTGAATGTTTTCGTCATCTACAACATCTTTTGAAAGCTCGAAGCTGCGTTGAAAAGACTGATAGCTGAATTCTCTTCGGGTGTATTTACCGTCTTTTTCTTCCTGCTGATCCTCTTTAGAAGATGAAATAGTGAGCATGTTGCCATCAAGAGTAATGCTGAAATCTTCTTTCTTCATTCCCGGTGCTGCAACTTCCACTTCAAAAGCTTTTTCAAGCTCTTTAATATTAACGGAAGGAAGTGTGGTGCGAGAAGCAGAAAAGTTATTATTACCCCAATTAAACAGTTCGCGGTTGAAAAAATCGTCGAACATTGAACGCTGATTGGCAGGGAGTAGGCTGCCGTTGGTTCTTTTTACGATTGTTGTCATAACAAACAAAATTTAAAAGTTAAACAATATTTTAAATGATCTCACTTTTCAGAACTCAAACAATATACCACCAACTTCAGTAAGAAAAAATGTCATTTTCATTCTTGTAAAGTATTTCAAAATGTCATTTTTCAGAGTTTTATTGTGTGAAAAAATGTCATAAATTATTATTTGCTTTAGATAAGGAATAAAGCCTCCTCGTTGATATGCAGATGATATAAGAGGTTGAAATATGCTCTATTTTAAGTTGTGAAAATTAAATAAGATTGTCTAATGTATATTTACATTTTCTTTGATATATAAAATACATTAGCACAACAATAAGCGAGTGTAAAGTAAACCATAGTATTCCGGAGAAAAACAAAGAAGTACCAATATCCTCATAAATAAACAGGATTTATTATAATAATTGCAAGCATCAAAGAGATGGGAAATAATGTCATCATCAATGAGGAGAAAACTTTATTGTTAACCATCAATTAATTTTTTAATCATTCCGTTGAAAATATATCCGTGAAAAGGTAAAACAGCATACCAATATAGTCTTCCAAGAAGGCCTACAGGCCGAAATGTTGCTTCCTGTATCAGTTTTCCATCCTTAATTTGGAAATCAAGCCATGCTTCTCCCGGCAATCTCATTTCTGCGAATAAGAGTAATCTTTTTTCATCACGGCTCGCATACAATACCCTCCAAAAATCAAGGGAATCACCGGCTGAGATCATATCTTTATTTTTTCTGCCTCTTTTCAGACCTACACCTCCGAATAGTTTATCAATCCATCCTCTGATGCTCCACAAATAATCTGCATGATACCACCCGTTTTTACCGCCTATTCCGAAGATCTTTTGGATAGTATGTTGCTCATTGACGATATTCCTTTCTTTTCGGTCTTTAAATACTCCTTTATTCGGCACCTCCAAAAAAGTCCAGACGTTTTTTGAGTATCGGTAATCACCAAATGAGTCGTACCACGTAGAAAGTACGTCATTTTGCTCAATTTTATCAAAGCTTAGTTTTAAACTTTCGCGGTAGGTGAGGAGTTTAATATTTAGCTGGCTTGCAAGCTGATTATCCTCCGCAACCACATTGATTTTCATGCTGTCTACAAGATTTTTTGCAAGAGCGTAGGTTGTAGAAGTAATAAAATACAGCCAATATGAAGATATTTTTGGACTTAAAACCGGAACAGAAATAATGGTTCTTTTTAACTTTCTTTCCTCAGCGAATATCAAAAGCATTTCTTTGTAAGAAAGAATGTCAGGTCCTGCAATATCAAAATGATGGTTAAAGGTAAATTCTTTATCAATTACACCCGTTAAAAATTCAATAACATTACGAACAGCTATCGGTTGGCAAAGTGTTTTCAGCCATTTGGGTGCTACCATCACAGGCAGTTTCTCTACAAGATCCCTGATGATTTCAAAGGAAGCAGAACCCGAACCAATGATAATACCAGCGCGAAGAACAGTGAGTTTGTAGTTTGGAGATCTCAGGTGTTCTTCTACATCTTTTCTGGATTGCAAATGCTTAGATAACGCTTCAGAGTTTACAATTCCGGTAAGGTAAATGACCTGCCTGCACCGGGTTTCTGAAACGATATTTGAAAAGTTTTGTGCAGAAATTTTTTCAGACTTACTAAAATCTTCATTTGCAGACATAGAGTGAATGAGATAATACGCAATATCTATATCTTTATCCAATGTTGCCAGCGTTTTTTCATCAGTGAAATCCTGTTCGATGATTGTAAGTTGGTTTTTGTGGCTTGCGTAAAGGCTGGTATCAAACCTTCTTTTGTCCCTTACAGAGCAGATTACATCATGCCCGGCCGAAAGAAGTTGAATGAGAAGTCTTTTACCAATATAGCCGGTTGCGCCTGTAAGAAATATTTTCATAAATTTAATGTAGATGATGGTGTTTTTGTAAATGAAAGATGGCAAGAAGCCGGCCAAAATATTAATAATCTTAACGGAGAGAAAAGTATTGTGACAAGTATTTTTAGCCCTGTTTTATGAGATCAGGTGAAATTTAATTTTGTAAAATGAAACCAGCTATATTTATTATGAATTATCTCTACTTAAGGCGTTTATCTGTAAAAGACGAGCCGTCTGAATTTTAATTTCTTTGTAGCATTAAATTCAAACTCTTTTTCATTGTCAAATGATGAAGACATTTAAATGAAATATCATTCGATAAATGTTTATATGTTGAGGATCTATAACAGAACCCTTTTATGTATATTTACATTAAGTGAAATTCATTATGAAACAGAAAGTTCATTATGTTATAATTCTACTTTTATCTTTATCGTGTACGTCAGATGATAAAAAAGATCATAGTGCTGATATGGTTGGTCGATCCCGTCAAAAGGTTACTGCCGGGAAAAAATTTGACCTTTTCAATATCACCTTCAAAGAAACCTTTAAAGATGTGGGTTTACATTATAATAAAGAAAATCAATCTGCTCAAACATTGACAGGATACGGCACCTTTGTAAGTTCGTCTCCCGATATATTGATCTTTAATCATCAGTTACTTACTGGTAAAGTTGACGAAAATCAAAATCAGGTTGTATTGCATTATAGCTTAAATAAACAGGTTATTTCTGCATTTGAGATACAGCTTTATACATCTGATGCTTTACAAAAAGTAGATTCAATCTTAATACATACACTCGGTCAGCCAGGCTTTACAAATACGTCTTCGAAACATCCGGGGCTTGCAATAGATAAAAACGGAAATATGATGGATGGCCCCAGAACCGAAATCACATACCAGTTATGGACAAATAAAAAGAGCGGAATTTCATATCATCTTCTACAATACAGACGCTCTGAAAAACTGCTTTTCGCCGAACTTACTGCTTTCAATGACAGAAGCAATGATGCAGATGACTGGGCTTCATTTAAAAATTATGACAGGTACAAAAAATCTACTAAAGACAACAACCATGAATAGACTTTCAGCAGTATTAATAATACTCCTCAGTATCGGATGTAATAAATCGACGCTCGATTTGAGTACGATTGATTTTAGTCAGCCAGCCTCGAAATATCTGAAAGATATATCTCCGTCTAAGGGTGAAATACAATATGGTCATTGGGAATTGGTTAAAAATAATTCGGCAGAAGATGATTTGGAATTAAAGCTGGTGGGAAAAGAAGAAGTAAGTAAAGTCTATCATATTAACGATCCGTCTGATAAGAGCCAATTTAGTTTTTTTGGTTATCCTTCAATCGGGATGATGGGAATAGAGATTGTAGAGTATCAAAATAAAATTGCTTTTTATAGTATCTATCCGGAAGGATCCAAAACATCTGAAATTCTTTTAAAACTTAAACAAAAACTCGGTGAACCAAGTGGCGTAGTTCTTGATACTTTGGGAAAGACCAACATATTGCTGTCACCCATATTGAAAACCCTTCCCAAAGATGATATTACATATTTCACCGATGAATATGACGATCAGCAGGTATCTTTTCCAGAACATTATATATGGAAAAGAAACGGTATGATTTGTCAATTCACACTCTTACAGGGAAGTGAAGTTGTTAGCAGTAAAATTGTTGCGATTGATATTAAAGCATTTAAGGACAGAATTATATTCGGTTATCATGTGCCTGATAAAGACCCCATATTAGGACGCTTTTTGAACTAATTATTGATAAAAATCATTCTTAGCAATGTTTTCCAATTTTCATTGAAGAAGACAACATTATAATTGTTATCCGTTAGCAGAAATTCTGAACATGCTTTATTCTGGTAAAAAAAATAGAGCAGACAAAGAGCTTAAAACCAAAGAATAAGCAATTTTTTAATTTCTTTAAAATTTATGTATTAGTATCCCACTAATTTCTCGTGAAGTTGACTTGATCAAGTTTAATTTTCGAGAAAAATATCATTTAATAAGTATTATTTTAAATACTGCGTATCACACGACAAGGATTACCAAATGCTAAAACATTGGAAGGGATATCTTTGGTAACAACGCTACCTGCGCCAATAACAGTATTGTCACCGATATTTACGCCCGGTAAGATAGTGCATCCGGCGCCGATCCAAACATTATTCCCTATGGAAATAGGGTAGGCATATTCTAAGGCATTATTTCTTTTCTCAATATCAAAGGGATGTCCGGCTGTATAAAAACCACAGTTAGGAGCAATGAGAACGTTATCACCAAAGGTTACTTTTGCACAATCTAAAATAACAACATTCATATTGGTATAGAAATTCTCACCAACCTCTATATTGTAACCGTAGTCACAGTAAAATGGTTGTTCGATGTGAAAATTTTCACCCGTTTTATGAAACAGTTTTTTTATCAGATTTTTTCTCTCAGTAATCTTTGAAGGTAATAATTGATTGTGTTGAAAGCAGAGATCTTTAACCGCCTGCCTTTCAACGATTAAATTTTCATCATTTGCATTATATAATTTTCCAGCAAGCATTTTTTCTTTTTCGTTGTCGTAAATCATTATCCTTTATTTTATAATAACAAATGTATAAGCTCGGGAACTATCTGTCAATACTGAAAAATAACCATTTAATATCTTTTGGAAATAGAAAGTAAGCCTATCATTCATGGTAAACTCATATCTAATTGATGCAAGTTATTATTTCTCGACTGGACACATACATAACTTTGAATTACTAAAAAAAAAACCAAAACAAATGTATATGCTTTGGTTTGATGAAGTGATGGTTATTACGTAATTACCTGTTTTATTATATATTAAGTGTTTATGTTGGCTATCAAAACGATGTATTGAGCAGTAGAAATTATTTTTCAGAATATTCGGGCTCATTGCCGTTATTGCACCAATACATGGCACTGTAGACATTGTCTTTTGAAAATATCTTGAAATTTTCTTTAGTTTTGAAACTATTGATTTTTTGCAGCCCTGCATCGTCGATTACAATAGCAGCACGATTACACTGTTTTGTTTTTTCAAGGTCTGAAACTAATGTTGTAAGCCAAGCTATGTCAGTTTGTTCTACATCTGTATTCAAATACAGTAGATAATTAAGCTCATCAAACCTTGCCAGCTTATTGTTTACATGGGGAATGATGATATTTTTAAAATCTTGTTGATCGATTTCGCCACTGGCGTTAAATGCCGCAACATTTTCCGGAGCATCGTTGAGTAAAGTTATCATATGATTTATTTTTGGTGTGAAAAGAATTTAGCAATTATCAAACCAAAAAATTCAGACAGTGGTAAAGTCAGATGCTAATATATTTAAATGTATCAGATTTTACCTTTTACATAAAAAAATATATAATTGAGCAACTAAAATGATATTATAAAACCAAAAATATTTAGTTTTTTTTATTCGGCAAAATCAAGTAAATGAGTGCTTTATTTTTTTGATGATCAAAACCAACAATAATCATTACTAATGCAGCTAATAAAAGTATTAATCCTTCATTACCAACATAGTGATATAGCAATAAAGCAGCTGAAATTAAGATCCAACCAGACAGATAATAATAATTTGCAGAACGGAGATTTTTATATTTAAGATCATTTTTGCGGTAAGGAATGATTATAAAACTAATATGTGCAAGAATGGCTCCTGTTAAAATATCAATTAGATGATGTTGGTAGGTGGTCAAGGTAGAAATTCCTAAAAAAATCAACCAGATCATATAAAAAAACCGCCACCTGCTAAGATCTTTAAACACAGACCAGAATATAAAGGCAAAAGCAATATGCAACGAAGGGGATTGATTGAAAGGTGAATCAAATCTTTTTAAAAACGAAAATGGCAGTCTCAAAATAATATTTGAAACTTCCGGTTTTGGAAATGAAAATCGTAAGGGAACCATAATGAAAAATATGCCTGCCGTAATAATTACAAAAAGCATTCTCCAGGTTAGTATTTTTAGTTGGTGTTTATTTTTACACGAGAAAAATACAACGCAGAAAAAAATACCGCTCGCCATGTAAGGAATGATCGACAAGGGTATGAATGGAATCATTCTTTCAAAGTCAAAAGTAAATGATGGCACCTCATCTAACGAAGAGGCATACCATGTGCAAAGATTGTAAACAGCCATGAATACAATGGTACAGAGCGTTAATGCAAATGCCTGCTGCCTAATTTTCAATTGCTTTTCAGTCATTTGTTAGTCTTAATATCTTGATATTTAACAATAAACCAACATGAATAGGTAAAAGTTCTTCCTTTGTCAGCATAATCTTATGTTTTATGATTAAACAATTAAAAAGTTGATAGAGAATCAAATAATAAACCATTGCATGTTAAATTTTTGATATGTGGTATTTGTTTATCTAAAACCAAGTTTTCTTATTAAATTGGTATTTTATTACTAATCACGGAAAATTTAATGATGATCACATTATCACATCAGAACATATTGCTGATGTTATCAAGTCATCTCCGCAGTTTAAAGGCTATAGAATGTTATGGTGGCTGGATTCTGAAAATAAATTTCAATTGTTGATAATAAGATTATCAGCGAATTTAAAAAGCTAATGTGCTAACTGTTTTTGGCAACAAACCCTATGAATATATTAATCCATATCTTGCATCTGGCTTTCGATTGCGCCAGTGGTAATGTTACTTATAGAACCGATGGATATCTAGGCAACTTTATTATTGTCGATCCCACGGAAAGGGTTGTTACAGTCCGGACGATCAGCCACGAAAGTTTTAGAAATAATAATGATAATTTTGCGGATTGGGAAACATATTTTGAATTTATCTCAATAAATCGCAGTGATCAGTAATTTATGAATAAATTATTAGAAAAAATCAAGAATATTGAACACGGTTTCAGACATATCATTGAAGCAGGTAATATTATTATCAAAGATCCTTCGATCGATCATTTAGAATATGCAGAATCACTGCTCGGTGATGAGAGTTATCAGGTAAGAATGTTAGCGACCTATCTTTTAGGACAATTATCACTTGAAAACAAAGATGCGCTTGAAATACTGGAAAATAAAGTTGCTAAAGATGGAAATTGGAGGGTACAGGAAATGTTGGCTAAAGCTTTCGACTATCATTGTCAGGCAATTGGTTACGAAAAATGTTTACCTATCATTCAGAAATGGATCAATCATGAAAACCCCAATGTAAAAAGAGCTGTTATTGAAGGATTAAGAATCTGGACAAGCCGGCCTTATTTCAAAGAAAATCCCGAAGTTGCAATTAGACTGATTGCAAAATTCAGATCAGATGACAGCGAATATTTGAGAAAGTCTATCGGCAATTCATTGCGGGATATCAGTAAAAAACATAAAGTTTTGGTAGATAATGAAGTTGCAAATTGGAATTTAGCAGACAAAAAAGTTATATTTATCCGGAAGTTGATCTACAAGTAATGGATTTCAAAAAATTAGTTTAATAGGTGATACTTAAATAATTATTTTAATTCCTTATAATAATTTCGGTATATAAAGTAAGATAAAACGATCGATAATGATTGCAATCGACAAATTTAATTCAGTAATCTGAAAAAGAAAATTCTTCATTGATTACATTGCCGGACTTGTCTTTTTTACGATATTTAATTATTAAAATTTTAGAGAATAGTATCCAAAAATTCACCTTGTTCGATGGCAACCTGATTGCCCCATTTGGTAATTGCTTCCAGCACGGGAACAAAACTTTTGCCGAATTCAGTCAGGCTATAAATAACTTTTACAGGCGGTTTTTTACCATAAACCGTTCTTGATAGTAAACCATCCTTTTCCAGTTGCTTTAATTGCAGGCTCAATGTCATCTCTGTTACAGCAGGCATTTCTCTCCGGAGCTCACTGTATCTTTTTGGTTCATCTTTTAAATGATAGAGTATAACTGCTTTCCATTTTCCACCTACCAGATCCATTGTCAGGCTTACAGTACAGGGATATACTTTTCCCTTCAGTTTGACATATTCTCCATTACATTCTGATTTCATTCTCTATTTTAACCTATCATTATAGATAGTTATTGCAAATGTAGCGTACTCAACTTAGTTTTGCAACTATAATTATTATAGTATAAAAAATAAATATGGCATTGATTATTTTAGCACATCCGAACATTGAAGTTTCTTTAGCAAACAAGACTATTATTGAAGAATTGCAGAAGGAAAAAAATCTAAATATTGAAGTGAGGAATATCGCAAAAATGTACCCTGATTTCAATATTGATGTTCGAGAAGAGCAACAGGCATTATTAAGGCATCAGACTGTAGTTTTTCAATATCCTTTTTACTGGTATAGTTTGCCAGCTATATTAAAACATTGGTTTGACGAGGTTTTTCTGTATCAATTTGCGTACGGTTCTAAAGGTGATAAACTAAAAGGCAAGAATTTTGTACCAAGTTTTACGGTAGGCTCATCAGAAGAAAGCTATACTGCACTGGGATTTCAACACTTCCGTGTTTTAGAATTCTGCAAATCATTGGAGCAAACTGCATATCATTCACAGATGAAATACGTTGATCCCATTTATTTTCATGGAACTTCATTAGCGGCAGGGTATACCGAAGAAGAGATTAGAAACAAAGCAAAGACTCATGCAGGTAGATTAATTGAATTGCTACGGTCTTGTGATTAAAATGAATTTTGATTTGACAATATCCTTAAAAATATCTTTATTTTTCAAATACTTGACATTATCAACAGATGTAATTATCCTTAGTACATTAAATTTAGTAATCTATAATCAAATTTAAACAAAACGATCAATCACCATCTCCCTTAAATTTCTTGATATTGGTATTTGATGAGAATTAACTTTGAGAATATTCCCGTCAATAGCAACGACATGATCTAAATTACCAATGTAGCATCGGTGAACCTGTAGGAAAATATCCTCGGGTAGCTTATCCATCATTTTTTTTAGAGTAATATTTACAATTTCTTTAGAATTTGATGTATGAATGATGACGTAATTTTCCATACTTTCTACTACATTAAATTCGTAGCCTTTAAGCGCATATTGCTCATAAGCAGAGACAATGATAACCTTTTGGAAATTGTCAATAGAACTTAAAAATTCCAGTCCTGTCATGTACGGCATCTCAATATCAAGAAAAATGAGATCTATAGATTGATTTGTACAGAAAAAATTGAAGTGAGAGAAAATGCTCTTTGATTGAATTCTAAATAAATTAACCTCCTTTGCGCCCACTGCCACTTACCATTGTACGTATATTTGAAGGCTTGTCATCTTCACCTGCTATTAATTGTACTTCAGACATATCTTTTTTAATCACTTTTTGCGATTCGGATAATGATGTATTGGTAGATTCTTTTTGAACCTTATTTTTAGCTTGATCTTTCATAATACTAAATTTTATACTTGATATTATTGGGTAAACACAAATGACGAAGAATAACCCATCGAAATGTGATGTCATAAAGGTATAATAAAAAACTAATTTACTCGTTGTGCATTTTAAATCATTGTGTTTCGAAAATAAGTGAAACGGCTTTGTTTAGCTTAATCTGAGTATTTATTTACAATTCTTTGTCTTTCCTTGCGATAAAAAAACGCAAGGAAAGACAAAGTTTTTATAAAAAATGTATTTTTTCTTTGCCAAACGAAGGCATTTCATTTAGCAAAGAAATACAAAGCTTTAATTGTCAGTAACTTGATGCAATTCACAAAATGCACAATGGGTTAAATACAATGATCTAAGTTTTTTTTAACAGTAGAATCTCAAAAATCTCAGAAATTATTTTTAAATAATAACAAGTTTTTCAGCTGTAAATTGACAATAAATAGTTTTAATTCAAGCAGTTGCGTTTTTGTATTAAATCTTACCTGCGAAAGTAATTTCTAATTTTAAATAAGTGGTCTACTTTATGCTAGAATGTTGTCAAACTCTGTACAAAACAGTACATTATAATCTACTATTATGAAAAACTCGAACAATCCAGAAAATGTGTCAGGCATCAATAAAGAAATAGAACGTCAAAAGGCTCTTAAAGCATTAGAAAAAGCAAAATTGTTGAATAGAAAAGTTGTGTTTTTGGCGAAAGGCGCATCTGGAAATTTAAATCCGAATAGCCTTTTCTGATATTCCATGTTTAATAATTCTGCGCTGAGTTGTTATCATTTATAAGTGTTAATAAAAAAAAGCTATCCGTCAATGCCAAGACACTGTGTTTAATATCTTCTTTTAGCGCAATTACTTGTCCTTTTTCCATTTTTAAACTTTGCTGTTCACTCATAAAGTCAATACGACCTTCCAGAACCTGAATCGTTGCTAAGCCATTAGCTTTATGAGGCTTTAGTTCTGCTTTTTCGTGAAGACCGACCAGTACAATAGTCATCACTTGTGATTTGTAGATCGTGATAGAATTTCGGTCACTTTCTTTCCATGTTACTTCGCTTTTAATTTGTTCAATAAAATCGTTCAAATTCATTTCAACAACTTTACAGTCTAATATACGATCGCCTTCCGGACGAAGAGGAGTGGCATCATTTGATTTTAATTCCATATTTTATTTATTCTAAAATTGTTTATAATTTAAGATCTCCAATGATATCATTGCTGGTTTTAAAATAGGTAAACTGTTTTGTTTCTTACATGCTGTGTATTGATTCTGACGTAAATAAGCTTCAGATCTTCTGTTATTATATTAAACAGATGATGAAATAATATTATAAAAGAAATAGACTGATACTAAAAACCTTCCACTATGGGAAGGCAAATACATTAAATCAAAATCATAGGATTTCTATAACAAATTTACAGCTCTGGTCATATCCTTCTTATGATAGTAATCATATTTATAGTTATGAACTGTAATTAGCATCTAAAAAAAATATTTGAATAAACCGTTGTGCATTTTGAATCTTTATCATTATCGTATTAATGATTAAAAAATAGTGTTACCATAAGATTATGATCATTATCATAGGACGGATATAAAGCATATTATAGTTTTGAAAAACATTTTAAAATATACGATATGAAACTATTTATTACAATGAGCCTTATTGTTGGGCTTACAATGATCAGCTGTGGAAAAAACAACCAAAAAGAAGATGGGACTGGCCCCGACTCTAAACCATCGATCAATTCAACAGATATGACCTCGGAATCAGATACGTCTGACACTTTAAATACTGCAAGATCTAATACCGCTGATACAATCAACAATCAAAATGTTGATCCTGCATCAACGCCAAGATAATTCTTCTGTATTACTGTTATCTGGACTCAATATTTATCTGGAGGCTGGTTTATATCAATAAGCCAGTCTCTATTGTATTAAATGCAGTCAATAGTTTTTCGATTTTATTTGATGATAAAACCATTGTCATTTAATATTTCGAAAACTTTGATTAACCTGAGTTTGGGTTAAGCAAAAATTGTAAAACACTAGCTTTTATGATATTATGTATTTAATGCAAAGGCGAATTATTTTTTAATAATAAAGAAGAATCAACAAGGTGATTTTATAAATCTTTTGCTCAAGCTTTGCGAAGCAAATTTATTGCCTTTGCTTTCTAAAATAGAAAGTTTGATTATAAATCTTAGCGTCTAATGATCTATTATCAGAATCTCTTATCCCGAAGTGAGGTTTAATTACAATTTCTGAACGTTCTTGTCTATAACTGATCAAGAAAGTTTATCTCCTTTAATCGGTAACACGAATGAGAAGATTGTGCCTTCGTTTTGAGAACTATTGACCTCGATGGTACCACCGTGAAGCTCAATAATTTCTTTACAAAGATAAAGACCTATCCCAAATCCGGCTATAGATTTACTATTAATGTCTTTTACTCGGTAATAGCGCTCAAATATGCGTTGCTGATCATCATTGGATATTCCTATTCCATAATCATGCACACTAACTTTTAAACTGTTGTTGCCAACTGTTATATACTCAATGATAATTGACATTTTAAGAGGGGAGTACTTGATGGCATTTCCGATAAGGTTATGGAGTACCTGCGAAATCTTTTCGCGGTCTGCAAGTATTTCTATTGGCCCCGAATGCTTGAAAACAAAATTATGTGTTGAGATCGTTGAAAGAACTTCATCCTCAATTTCAGAGAATAATACTTGGAAATCGAAGGCTGTTTTATCAATATGCATTTGCCCCGAATCAAGTCTTGAAACATTAAGGAAACCATTGATCATACCGTTCATATAATCTACCTGTTTCAAAGATTTCTCTAGCATGTTTTGCGGCATCGGACTTTCTGTTTTCAGTCCTATCCGTTGCAGCATCTGGAGATATGCCTTCAGTGATGTGAGCGGTGTTTTAAGCTCATGGCTTACCATTCCCATAAAATCATCTTTTCGCTGTTCCTCTTTTTTTTGTTCTGTAATATCTCTTAAAGTACCATTTAAACTAAGAGGATTTCCTTTACGATCATAGAAAACTCTACCATTTGCCTGTAGGAGCCTTATCTTTTTGTCTACATTATTTTTAATTCGGTATTCTATAAAATAATGACCGTCAGAATTGTTACTTAAGGAATGTGTAATAGCATCTATTACACGGTCACGATCTTCAGGCAAGATAACCGCTAATGCAAGAGACAGATCTAGATTTTCGTCGGAAGACAGGCCAAACCAATTCCTCAATAGTGAGTTTCCGGAGAAGAGATTTGTCGCTGGCTGGTAATAGAAAGTTGCAAGTTCACCTGCGTCGATGGCGAGTGCTAACATTTGCTGATCATTTTCATTCTTACGTCGCTCTAAAACCTGCTGTGTGATCTCTTCAAGAATTACCAGGACACCTGAAATATCTCCGTCATCAGAAAATATAGGCTGATAGATGGAGTTTACGATAGCCTCTCGTAGTCCGTCATTGTGACGCAGTTTGACTGTAAATTCAGTGTTTATTTTGGGTTTTCCGCTTTGGTAGACTTCTTTAATCCATTTATTTACCGGCTGGCCCTTCAATTCCGGGCGGGCTTTTTCATGTGGATAACCAATTATTTCGGATTCTGTACGACCCCAAATAGTAAGTATAGCTGGATTTGCGATTTCAACAATATGTTCAGACCCTTTCAGCATAGCAATTCCAACCGGAGCCTGTTCAATAATCATCCTGATGTACTCCCTGCTGTCTGCTAGCTGTTTAATAGAATTGCTGAGTTCTTCGTTTGTGCAGGTGAGTTCTTCGAGAGTTGCGGCCATTTCCTCATTTAAAGCCTGTTCCCTTGCTTCTTTTTGCTCTATTTGCCTTAAAAATTCTAGGCGTGAAGTTACATTAAGTGCTGTATTGAGTATGCACCATGTTTTATTGTTGTGATCAGTGAGAGCTTTATATTCATAGTCAAAGTAATCAAGTACTTCTTGTCCGTTTCGTATGAGTTTTGCAGGGGCTTCAGATACAGAATACGTCTTTCCGGAACGCCAAACTTCACGCAACAGCTCCAAAAACGGTTGACCTTCCAGTTCTGGAATTGCTTCCATTAACGTTTTACCAATTACCGAAGAGTCTTTACCCCATAGAGCTAGCATGCCTTCGTTTGCAAAACGTATGATCATATCTTCGCCTGAGTAAATAGACGTCGGTGCCGGAGATGAAACTAATGCCTGAAAGATTAAGTCAATGCTGAAGCTTTTGTCTGAGGGGGTTTCTGGGGTATTCATAAATGTCACAAAGATATATAAAAGTGTTTTTATTGTGCCTAATTAGTGGTATGTGAAATAATAAAAACTTCAGTGATTCATGATAAATTAGGTTAAACTATGAATTCCTTTCGAATGATATAGACTGATAAAAGCAGTCTTTTGGCATTAAGAAAAATAAATTTACTATTCATAAATTGCTTTGCTGTTAATTTGTAAGAATGTCACCTTCAGAAATTTGTAAATGAGTATTGATTTTAAATAGAAGATCGTTCATATCGAAAGGCTTAGCAATAAAATCATCAGCGCCGGCTTCAAAAGCAATGTCATCTCCATGTACACTGGCTGAGAAAACGATGACCGGAATATCTTTCATACTATCTGTAGATCTTATTGTTCTAAGAATCTGTTCGCCTGAAAGAAGGGGCATCCAGAGGTCTAGTAAGATAAGATCGGGCTTGTTTTCCCGAATTTTACCAATAAGTTTTGTACTGTCAATTTCAGTGATTGCGCTGAAATCGTGCATGGTTAACATCATCTCAATTACATCCAATATTTCCTGATTATCATCACAGATTAGGATTTGCTTATTATTCATATCATCAGTTTTCGTGTTGCAATTCAACATGCGAATTGTCACAGCAAAAATAATTCCATTTACTCAACTTTGTTGAAGTTTATTTGTGATGCAGAATTTACTCCTGATACTTTTGTAGGTAAACTTAATTAAATCATCATCCTGAAATAAAAGTATACTATTAAAAATCAATATGTTTTATCGGAAGCATCAAAAGTAAGTAAGTTTATAAATGCAGAGAAAATTGCAATTGTGCGATCAAAAAAAATCTGTACTAAGGTGAAGACTGTCTTTATTAAAGATAAACTGCCTTCATAAATAAATTCAGACATTTGGTCTCTGATTACTGATTTAGACTTGGTTGATCTCAGATGATTTAAAAATTTTTAGTGGCTTAGTTTATGCATATAAATGTAAGGTGAAAATTCAGTGTGATTTTGATCACATTAAAATAGTGATTTAGATCCTTCCTCAAAAAAAATTATACATCCAACTTTGTACTATTAAATTAACAAATATCAAAATGAGTAAAAAAGTATTATTCGTGCTTACGAGTCACGACGAGTTAGGGGATACCGGTTTAAAGACTGGTTTCTGGACAGAAGAATTAGCTGCTCCATATTATGCTTTATCTGATAAAGGTGTTGAGGTAACCCTTGCCTCTCCGAAAGGTGGTCTGCCGCCAATTGACCCCAAAAGTGAAGATCCATCTTCTCAAACCGATGCCACACGCAGGATGGATGAGGACGAAACCTTAAAAAATAAATTAAAAAGCACACATCAGCTTTCAGAAGTGAAAAGTTACGATTTTGATGCGGTATTCTATCCGGGTGGTCACGGTCCTTTATGGGACTTGGCTGAAGATAAGGTGTCACAACAGCTTATCGTTGATTTCTATACCGATGGAAAACCTGTAGCATTCGTTTGTCACGCACCCGGAGTTTTGAAAGACGTGAAAATAGAAGGTGAATATTTGGTAAAGGATAAGAATGTTACAGGATTTACAAATACGGAGGAAGAAGCTGTACAGCTTACTGACATTGTTCCGTTTTTGGTAGAAGACATGTTAAAAAAGAATGGTGGAGTTTACACAAAAATTGAAGACTGGTCGCCGTATGCGGTAGTTGATGGAAGACTGATTACAGGACAAAACCCTGCCTCATCTGAGAAAGTAGCAGAGGAGTTATTGAAATTGCTATAGAATATTTTCAATAAAAAACTTGATATAAATAAGAAATATCCCCATATTATTTGGGGATATTTATTTTTATAGCGATAGAAAATTCTTTAGATCAATTATAACGTGCAAAAACTGATTTTGATAATCAGTTGCTAACGATGCTCATGGACTTTAACCTAAACAATTAAATTTCTTTAGTATCCAGTAAATGGAAAATAGGAGAGAGCGAGATTTAGCTTTGCTGACAAATGCAATATTGATAAAGCAACTATAAAATTTTATCTTTACTATATCTTATGACAGAATTATCAAAAATGTATCACTAAGAATTATTCTTAACCACATCAATCATATGATCGATATCAAATGGTTTTTCGATATAATCATCAGCTTTACAATCTTTGGATAAATTGGGTAGATCACTTGATGTAGAAGTTAAAACAGCAGGTATGTCTTCTGTTTCAGGCTCAGATTTTAATTCTGCAATAACTTCTGATCCTCTTTTGTCGCCCTTGATATAATCATCTACAATAAGCACATCGGGGTCGATATCCTCAATTTGTTCAATAGGCTCCGTTGTTAATGATGCTGTAACTTCAAAACCTTCGTCTTTCAATACCTCATCCATTATATCCAGAATTTCTTCATTATCCTGAATAAGAACAACCTTTTTCTTCATTAAGTAATAAAATTTTATGCAAAGGTAAGAAAAATTATAATCGAATATTTAATGTGATTATAACTTGACTAAATGTTTTGTTTATGTCGTTTTTTGAGGTTCTAAATATTTGACAAATAGTGATTTACTATGATGTAAGTTATTTGATATCCATTAAATAGTTATTATAAAATATTTATTTTGCTCTGTTCAACTTTATCTACAGTTTCTGCATTATTAATTGGAAATTCACAATTAGCAAGAGATTCAACAATCTTTGCCGCAGCAGTATCACAAAAATCAAGACCTGAGTAATCAGGGTTTAATCCGCCTATGAATGGGACAGCCATAATATATAGCCCTTCCATATTTTTATTCATACTGTTGATCGATTGAAAATAATCATTAATGTTTAATCCAGGTACATTTAGGTAATAATTTCCATCTGATGATTTTATTACATTTTCTTCCCTTTTAGCATACAATTCCTTTCCTTTTTCCTGATCCTTGAATTTAAGATAAGCCGGACTAACCATTTCTTCGAAAATCAGACTTTTAAAAGGAAAATCTTCGGGATTCATTTGCTGTTGACCTATCGCATCGACAAAAACTTGATAAAACTTTTTGACCTCTTTACCATTATTGTCTTTATAAAAATAATTGCCTCCTCCTTCTAAAGTGGGCTCAACAGTACTTTCTTTATCGACCTCAATGAGCGAAATAAGCCCGGCGTCGTGCAAAGCCATTATTTCCTTATAGGATGATTGCGGAAGTGATGCTATGATAATGGAAATTAGTGGGAGTAATGTGGTTTTTAATCGTAACATGTCTTCTGCCGAAAAATGTTTCGCAGGATAATTCATTGCATAGCTGAATGCCGCAAGTTTTTCTTTCCAGGTTATAGATTTTCTACGGTCGATAGATTTTTCAGCTTCTTCGTATTCGGCTTTGAAAAGTTTAAAGCTATCTGCACGTTCTCTTGAACCCATCATTTTTTCAACAAAAGCTTCAATGCTCAAATCTTTTATGGACGAATAAAATTCAGGATCTTTCTTTTGTAAAGGAAGTTTAAAGTTGATTTCAAATACATGGTCAAGATCTACAAAACCATTGTTGTTTTTTTTATATTCGGATATCTCCTGAGGACTCATCGTCCATTCTTCAGAATAAGCATCATCCTCAGAATGAAAACGTAAAGCAGGGAGAAAACCGCCTGTAGAAAACAAATCTAATCTGAAATCTTGAGAAGATGGATCTAGTTCATATGTTATTTTATCATCAATTTCTGTGAATTTCCCATTCAGACGGGCAAGAGTTTTTACAGCATCTATTGCGGTGAGTGATGTTCCTCGTACAGCGACCGGAAAGTTTGTAGACTGCTTAAATTTTGACGGCGGGTAAGGTGAATCGTACCATCCCTTTACTGTTCCTTCATATTTTATGGGCCAAACGTGACCTGTACACAAAATAACCTGATCTACAGGATATTCATTCTCATTATCTGCTTTTATTTTAAACCTTGCATTTTTACCATTTTCGGGTATAATATCTTTTACAGCCGTATTTTTAAGTACATTGATTTGAATACCTTTTTTTATGGCAAGATTCATCAATTGGTCAAACTGATCTTCAAGATAATCCCCAAGAAGCAGTCTGGGAATCACCAAATATGGGTTAAAGTTTTCTGCATCCGCAAAATCAGGAAACTGCTTGCTAGGAAACCTGTGTAGATAATCCTGAAACCTGCTCGCAAGATCAGGAAGTTCGTTGGCCGATACGTTAGCAACATGTTCCTTACAAGAACCCTTTTCACCATACGGCATACCAACACCAAGTCTATCATTTTTCTCAAAAATGAAAATAGAATGTACTGAAAGGTTAGACTTTAAAATATGTTTTAGTGAAAGTAGAGCAGCGGGTCCACCACCGATAAGGGCAATACCTTTTATATTTGATTTCATATTATATTGTATGGTCAAGGCGAATATTCAAAAAGTGTTCCTCATCATATTCTTTATACAACTAAAATAAATTATACAATTATGATTGTAAACATATAGTTTAAAAATTTTAGTGACTTCATTATAAAAAAATATCAAATGTTTTTAACGTAAAAGTTATCCCGGGTCAGAAAGAATTATGGTTTGAAGGAAAGTGGAAGAAATAACGATCATATTTAGATCATTTAGCCTTTAATATCTTAATTTTATATCTTTAATCCTAAATGCTTGTTATGAAATACTTTCACTTTGTATTATTTTTCTTCTGTATTTCGACTGTCATGGCACAGAAGAAGTATGATTTGCAGCTACGTTTTATAACTGATAAAAAAACAATTGCTCCAAATGTAAAAGTCACTTTCTTGAAAAACATCAATACAGAATCTGGCGCTGTTGTAATCGATGAGGTAGTTTCTGACAGTAAAGGTGTATTAAATCTAAAACTTTCAGATAAATACTTTGATAAAAACGGTTGGCTAGGTATACAGGCTTTTTATGATGAAAAAGATGTCTATTACCTGAGCTATTATGAAGAAATTTCAAAAAAACAGATTCCTTTCAAGAAAACGGTAGTATTTGAGCATGTAATCCCTCCAACATTAGAAGAAATAGATGAGAACAATGTGCCGCCACCTCCGAGGTTGCCATAGCTGAAAAACAGCATCATTAAATGCTAATTCATAATCTCTTATTGTTAATTAAATGGTAAATGTAATACAGGATGCGAAATTAAGTAAGCCTCAGTGTATTGATCGCCTTTACCCATTCGCTGTAGCCGCACCTTTTGCACTTAATGATCCTAGTTTGCAGAAGCACTGAATATCCACAGTAAGTACATGCATAGACATCTTCATTTGTAATTGTTTGCAGTTTCTTGCTGTACGGCTTTGGTAGAACGGGCAATCCGTACATGACTTCCTTATTTGTAAAATAGTAGAAACTTATATTTCCGGTTGTTTCCAGAATAGCTGTTTTTACCTGACCTACATGCTCAATAGATTCCTGACGCATTTCTGCAAAAAATTCATCCTTAGCAAAAGTATGATCATTTTTAACTCCTAAAACAAACTGTCCGTTTTCAATAACGTAAAGCGGCTCGCCTTCGATTACATTTTCAAACTTTTCGCTCTTACTGGCAAAATAAGTGATCGTTCTGTATACTGCGATAATAACTGCAAAAACAATAACTGAAGGCAGAATTGAGATGTCTTTACTAAACATAGGATCACCTGCCGCCGAACCAAGAGCGATTATGATCGCTACTTCAAATAGTGAAAGCTGTCTTACTCCTTTTTTACCGGAAAGTCTCAGGATGAGTAAAACCATAAGAAACATAATGATCGTACGCACAAAAATTTCAATGATATAGCTGATGTTTAGGTCTCCAATAAAAATTTCATTCCAATTTAAATTCATAATACATGCTTATTTTTCTTCTGCTGATTGATGTGATTATTACATTAATTTAATCTTTTAATGTAATCCAGACCGGCGCATGGTCACTGCTTTTTCCCCAGCCTCGAACTGACGAGTCGACTCCGCTATTTTCAAGTGAAGAAGCAAGATATGGACTGATAAGAATATGGTCAAGCCTCATTCCTGCATTTCTGTCGTATGAATGATACATATAATCCCAAAAAGTAAAAACCTGTTTCTCAGGATTAAGAATTCGTAAAGAATCTATCCATCCTTTTTTCTGAAGGTCGGCAAATGATTTTCTTACTTCCTTTCGGAACAAAGCGTCATCAATCCATTTTTCCGGTTTGTACACATCAATCTCTTCAGGAATAATATTAAAATCTCCGATTAGGATTGCCGGTAATTCCATTTTGATTAATTCGTTCGCCCGTTTCTTTAACCTTTTGATCCATTCAAGTTTATATTCAAATTTTTCACCAGGGTAAGGATTACCGTTTGGGAGATACAGGCAGCATATAACTATTTTATTGACGATAGCCTCAATATATCTGCTTTGTACATCATCCTTATTTCCGGGAAGTGAATTTTGAACTTCTGTAATTTCATGACCTTTTGAAAGTATGGCAACGCCATTCCAACTTTTTTGTCCTTTCCAAATGGCCTGATATCCGGCAGCATTAATCTCTTCGATGGGAAATTTTTCCTGAGGCGCTTTTAATTCCTGCAGGCATACAATATCAGGTTTTGCTTGTGAAAGCCATTTAAGAAGCACAGGAAGTCGGCCATTGATACCATTTACGTTGTAAGTTGCAATTTTCATAAAGTGGTGTTTGAGATAGGGTACAAAGAAAATAGCTGAAAGTTATTTTCAGCTATTTACATTCTTTAAAGTTTATTAATTCAAAGGTTTTCTTCCCATTACCAGATTAATTATAACCACTATAATGGCAATAACCAGTAATGTATGTACAAGATTTCCGGTATCCATACCCGGAATTATTCCTAATAATCCTAACAGCCACACAACGATACAGATCACTGCTACGAGCCACAAAATATTTCTCATAATATTAAAATTTTTGATTGGTAATATTATATATACAGTTTTTGTGCCTTTTTGAAGATGATAGGTTGAAAAACAACATTTTTATTGAAAATTAGGTTGTCATATCAGAAGAATTTTCTGTTCTAAAAATATAAATGCGTCTAGATTTCATTCACCAATCTAAAAGTAAGATTGATACGTTCTTTCATGTGCATTGTGGATTTAGCAATACGGTGCTCCCAATTTGTCTGAAGGTCTCCTTTCATTATCAGCAAAGACCCATGGGGAAGTGGTATACTGTGTTTGCTCTGATGATGATCTAGTCTTCGAAAATCAAATTTTCTGGTTTGTCCTAAACTTAGCGAAGCAATTACAGGGCGGTCACCATATCTGCTTTCCTTATCTCTGTGCCATGCAACCGAATCATTATTGTCTCTATAAAGGTTGAGTAAAACAGAATTAAACTCGTACCCAAAAGCTTCTTCTATTCTATTTTTTAAAGAAAGGAGTTCAGGAGTCCATTCGTTTACTTCAAACTCACTTCCTCCCAAGCGGTAAGACTTTTCGGCATCGCCGTACCAGGCAGTAAGACGGGGAGTTAAAACTTTTTTATCATACATGGTCTGAGTTCTCTGTTTCCATGGAGTGTTTGTGAGCAGTTGAGACAACAGTAAATCTGACTCTTCCAACGTCAGGAAATGTTCTCTAAACTCTAACATGTTTTTTGGGAAATCGTAGAATTCTTCTGCGCTAAATAAACTGAGTTGTCCCATTATCTTTAATATTGTACTAAAATTATATTTAAAATTTCCTCTTTCAAGCCTGGATTATAATTATATCTCGCTTTTGTTTTTTGAACTCCGAATTTCAGATCGCAGCGTTTCAAACATGCTTTTAATCTCCTGATATTCCAAATTTTCTATTCTCAGTTCCTGAGTATTGATGCTGCATGCAAATTCCCAGATTTCATACACTTCTGACCATTTGATTTCATAAGGCTCATAAAATGAATTATCAGAACTCACGAAACTTCCGGAATCATTTTGCTTAGAATATCTTTTATAAACGATGCCATCTTTGGTGATGAAAATATATGTTTTCCCTTTTTTTAGGTCTTTTTTATCTTCCAGATATTTTCCTACAATGTAAGTTCCGTCATTGTAAGGCGGCATAGAGTCTCCATCTGCAGGAAAAGCACGGAATTTTCCGTTTCGTAAAAAAGGAAGAGAGAGGTGTTGCAAGCCTTCCACAAATTCAGGATCGTTGTACCCGCTAAGGTATCCCATACTTGCTTTTTGCGGAACGATTTCGATTTTATTTTCTCCGGCTTCATCAACTTTCATCGGCAGCAATATTCTATTATTCGGTAGATTAATCATATTATCCAACGGATATTTCTGCAAGTCGACACCAACCAGCAGATCGATACTTACTTTATAATGGTTTGATAGCTTTATCAGAAGCTCAATAGGAGGTTCTGATCTTCCGTCTTCATAGGTCGCATACCTTCCCCGTGTAATAGAAATATCATCTGCAACTTTCTGCTGAGAAGCTTTCGTTTTGTCTCTTAAAAACCTAATGTTTTCTGAAAAAATGGACATTGCTATAAATTATAGCAACAAATATACAATATTTGTTACAAAAAGTAATATTTTATAACGTTAAAAAATAGTTGTTAAACTCTTGGAATTTATAGTCTAATAATTAAACGACATTGGCTGAAGCGCTATACTTCAGCCAATGATTAAACCTGTTATTTTTTACTAATATAGAATTTTATATGACTATATAATCTTTCGTCATTTTTACTTCCGCATAAAAGAAATTCAATCCGGCTAAAAATGCAGTTTGTACATCTGCAGCCATAGCGTTTGATCCGTTTATTTCTAAGTCTTTAGTTGCAGTAGCATCGCCAATCACAGTGCAGTTGAAGCCTAGATCTTTAGCTGCTCTTACGGTAGCATCGATGCACATGTGGGTCATCATACCAACAAAAACAAGGTCGGTAACCTGATGCGATTGTAGATATTCTAATAGTTCTGTTTCTCTGAAACTATTCGGATAATATTTTTCAATTACCTTTTCGTTTTCCAAAGGTTTTACATGATCATGTATTTTTTGACCTTCTGTTTCAGGCAAAAAAAAGAAGGAGCCCGGTGCAACTGAAAGGTGCTGAATATGTACTATCGGCAACTTTTCATTTCTGAATTTTGATAAAATCTTTTTTGCATTTTCGCTTGCTTGCAGAGAACCAACCAACTCCATTGCTCCATTTTCAAAATAATCGTTTTGAATGTCTACTATTATTAATGCTTTACTCATAAATGTATATTTAATATGATTACAAAATTAGGCTTGAGCAGTATTTTTTTCTCTACCACTTGGCGCTTATTTACTACCATTTTGATAATCAATCAGAAATTCGCCGGTGGTCATTCCTGTTTGTGTCTTAAAGAAACGCATTAAATGATTAGGTTCTGAAAAGTGCAATTCGCTGGCAATCTCTGAAACAGTAAGCCCGGAATAAATCAAATAATTTTTAATTTCGAAGAGCAAGCGATGTTTTAGTAATTGAGTTGCTGTTACATTGAAATAGGTTTTTACAGCTTTATTTAATGATATCCTGCTGATATTTAGTAACGATGCATAATAGTCGATACGCTGTTGTTCTTTGATGTGCTTTTCTAATAATTCTTTGTATTGAAAAGCATAATTGTTGTCGCTTCTATTCAGTGACAAATCATTTATTTCTGCATACCGACGGTTTAGTTTCTGCAGTAAGTAGTAGAGTAAGGACCGAATAATATGTACGCTATCTGTTTTTTTAGCGATTAATTCTGTTTTTATTTCCGTAAGCAATTCGCAGAATTTGGCAATGCTTTCCTTTGTTTCTGGAAGATGTAGGGGATAAGATAACTGGTAGAAATAGAGTAGACGAAAAGTGAATAATTTGTCGGTGAAAAAATCATTTAAAAAATCTTCCTGAAAAGCCAGAACAGTAAAGTCCAAATGATCTGCTTCTAAGATCCATTGTCTTTTTTGAAAAGGTGAAATAAAAAGAATTTGGTTATCCGAGATCGTTATTTTCTCTTGGTTTAGCAGCAACGCTCCATTCCCTTTTTTAAAAAATATAATTTCGAAAAAGTCTGTATTGTACGCACCAGAATTGATGTAATTTCCTTTTACTTCTTCTGATGTCAAAACATTCAGTAGAAAATCTACACCACATTCTGTTTTGTGAAATTTGAGTATTCTCATATATATTCCATTATGGCAGTTAAATATAAAAGTCTAAACGTGGACTTCTACAATAGATGTCTACTTCTTTGTTATTTCTTCACGATGTTTTATTCCCCAATGTTTCAATGCCTCGATTACGGGTGTTAATGTATCAGCATATGGTGTCCATTTATAGGTGATTTTCACAGGATAATCATTGGTAACAGTCCGTTTTATTAATTTATGCTGTTCCAAATCTTTTAATTCTTTTGCCAACGCCTTTGGTGTAATGCCGGGAATACTTTCCTGAATATCACTAAAACGCTCATTGCCTACGCCAACTGAAATAATAATTGGTAATTTCCATTTTCCATTAATAACATCCAATGCATCTCGTACTGGTTTTACGGTATCCAGACAAGATAAGTAAGGTTTTTTTGTTGCCATAATAAGTTCTTTTTAAACAAATGCACTTTCCTTTAGGAAACTACTATACAAAGGAAAGTAATTTTAATTTAATTTTGTAAGACAATCTTTTAAAATATTATTGATTGGAAAATTTCAGATGTCTATCAGTCTGCATGTTGTCAGCAATTAATCAGATATAAATAAAGATTACATTTATTTTAAAAAATAATATCAATTAAATACAACAAATAAGTCTACATACAATGGAAATAGGAATTATAGGATCCGGAAATATAGGAAGTACACTTGCCGGATATTTAATAGCATTAGGGCATCATGTGTCGATTGCAAACTCTCGTGGCCCTGAAACATTAAGCGATATTGCTGCAAACACTGGCGCAACAGCAACAACATCAGAACAAGCGGCAGGTGCTAAAGATCTTGTCATTATTGCCATTCCGCAAAAGGCAATGGTCAATTTACCGATCGATATTTTGTCTTCTTCAAAAGCAATTATTGTTGATGCAGGAAATTATTATCCATCCCGTGACGGTAGCGTTACTGAGATTGAAAATGGAGCCACAGACAGCGAATGGGTTTCAAAAGTAATCGGCCATCCGGTGATAAAAGCATTTAATAATATTGTAGCTTCAAGTTTAGCCTCAAAAGCAGTTCCTGCAGGTGATACAGATAGAATTTCGCTATCAGTTGCAGGTGATGATGCCGAGCAAAAAAAGATAGTAATGAAGCTTGTTGATGAAATTGGCTTCGACGCTATTGACGGAGGCTTGCTTTCAGAATCGTGGAGACAGCAACCGGGAGAACCTGCTTATTGTCAGGATTTGAACAAAGAAAAACTAAACGATGCATTGCAGAAAGCAGATATCAGCAAACGTGCCGAAAACCTCGCTGCTGCAGACGAAATGGCAAGACCTTATTTCTAAAAACCAGTTACTAAGTCTAAGGGAAAAATGATAGCTTCGGATAGTGCTTGTACATGCTCAGAAAATTGAAGTGAGTCAACTGGAAAAACAGTTAGGAATTGTAGAATATAGAACGATTATTATAAGTATTTTTATGATTTTAAAGAAACAGATATGCTTATACGTCATTTGACAGAACAGGACACTCCCGATTTATTAAATACCCTCAACCATGCTTTTGCAGATTATATTGTACCCTTTCAACTGAATGCAGAACAGCTGCAATTTAAAATAAAGTCTGAAAACATTGTATCTCATTGGTCATTAGGCGTTTTTGATTCTGAACGGTTGGTGGCTTTTATCATGCATGGCGTAAGAAAAGAAAACGGTAAAACCGTAGTCTACAACGCTGGAACAGGTGTGCTGCCCGAGTATCGCGTACAAGGTTTGGTGGGAAAAATGTACGATTTTATCCAGCCATTCTTTGAAGAAAATAAAGTTAACGAGCTTGTTTTGGAAGTAATAGAAAAAAACCAATCTGCCATTCGTGCTTATGAGAAAAACGGATTTGCTATTCGTCGCAAGTTATTGTGTTTTGGTGGCGAATTAAAACCAATATCTCATCAAAATGCGGCATCTATTGAAGCTTTGCATGAACTTTTGTGGGAAGATCTTCAGTTGTTTTGGGATATTTCTCCAAGCTGGCAAACTGCGATCCCAAGTATGGATGTTACTCAGCCAACTGCCTTCGGAGCATTTATAGATTCAGAATTGGTTGGCTACGTTCTTTTTAATCCTGTTAACAACCGCATCTGCCACATTGCAGTAGCTGCACAATACAGGCGAAAAGGTATTGGTACACAATTGCTCGCAGAAGTACAGAAGCAATTACCGAACGAGAAATTGCAATTTAACAACATCGATGAAGCTGCCGAGAATTTAAAATCATTTTTAGAGAAACTTGGCTTAGCCAATAATATCAATCAATTTGAAATGTCGAAGAATTTATAGTGAAATCTGATCATCAATTTTAAACAATAAAACTCCAAAGTCGCCGATTTTGGAGTTTTATTTTAAGTTGCATCAATTCATTTATTGCTAAATTAATGCACATCAGGCGTTTTAGTTTCCTAGATAAGTAGAGTATCCATACGCAGAGAGTGTTATAGGAACATGATAATGATTTTTGTCTTTAATTATAAATACTACTTCAATGAAAGGATAAAAACTCTCAGTATTGCTTTTTTTGAAGTAATCGCTTGTATAGAAAGTAAGTTTATAAGTGCCCAAATTATTTTTTTCTGAAGGTAAAAAATCTCCTATTCTGCCGTTTGCATCTGTATTTTTTTCATCAACAAAAGACCAGGTTTTTGTTTGATCATTATATTTTTCTAATTTTATTTTTACTCCTGCGGCCGGCAGACCTTTAGAAATATCAAGGATATGGCTTGATAGCTGAAAAGTGTTTTTTTGAGCAAAAGTCACTATTGACAGAAGAGTGAAAAGGGTAGTGAAGATAAATTTTTTCATTTTATTTTTTATTAATTATAAATTATTTTGTTGTTGAGATTCCGATTTCAGGTATTGATGCAGACTTAGCAATCCAATCATCATTTTCGGGACTGCCTCCGCCCGCAACTCCCACACTGCCAATGATATTGCCTTTGTACCAAATGGGTACGCCGCCGCTTAATAAAAGTAACTCGGGAAGTGAATTCAGATTTTTTGTATCAGAATTGCTGTCTGCATTTCGCAGTAACAAAAGTGTTGGCGTCTTTGTAGATAATGCTGTATACGCTTTTCTGCGGGCTGCCTCTGTATTGTGCGGACCGACACCATCACCACTAAGCATTAATATTGTATTTCCCGAAGCGTCTAGTATTGCAAGAGAAACTTTTTTATCTTTTACAGAAGCTGCTTTTGTCATCCGGTTTGCCAATTCTAATGCTGCTGCAGTATTTAAATTGCTGACCGATTTTATATAGTGATCAACAGGATAGAGTGGTAGTGTTTGCTCCGGCTTGCTTTGTCCGAAACACAAGCATGAACTAAAAAGTACAAATAAAAATTTCATTTTCATATCCTTTATTTTCATACAAATTTAGATGGATGAAAAATCAAAAACGTTGTGCTATGTCAACGTTTTTATAATTTTGATTTTATTCTGCTTAAGGTGGAAGGTGAAACACCCAAGTAAGAAGCAACCATTTTATTGGAGACCCGAAGTAAAAGTTTTGGCTGATATTCAATCAACCATTTTACTTTTTCTAGCGCATCAAACCCCTGAAAACCATAAATTCTCTTTTGTGCAATGATAAACCCAAGCTCCAGAATTTCAGTATATATTTTTGCAAATTCAGGTATTGTTTCGGTGAGGTGATAAAAATCTCTTCTGTGAATACAAAGCAGTTCAGATTTCTCAATTGTCTGAAGATACTCGTTAGCCGGCTTCTGATCTATAAAACTAGGCAAAGCTGTGGCAAAATTTCCTTCAAATGCAAAGTACCGGGAGCTGTCTGCACCTTCCTTAGTTGTTGTAAATAAGCGAATACACCCTTTATTAATAAAATAATAATATTTGCATACCTGATCATACTGTACAAGTATTTCATTTCGGTTTGTTGTTACTAATGAAAAATAAGATTTTATTTTCTCGAGTTTTTCAGTAGAAATATCACTTTTACTCCGGATAAATTTTTCAAGAAGTGAATACATTGTTGGGCATGTTTAAAATTTTGCAGTACATAAGATAAGTGTTTAAATTACATTTTTTTGTATAAAATATAATACTTGGAATTTTTTCTAAATCTATATCTGAAAAAGACCTTTTTTTACGTTTTTTTCGGAGAATGAATTAGAAAGTTTCCCTTTGCCAATAATCAAAAAGTGCGCCTTTCATTTTTTGATTTTTTCTAGTGTAATTGCGGTTTTATTTCAATAAAATACAGTATATTTAAAGTAGATATGGAGTCAATTTATATATACATTTTCGTTGTCAGTTTCGTTGCCACACTCGTTCGTTCAACGTTTGGTTTTGGAGAATCATTAATTGCAGTTCCTTTATTTATCCTTTTTATTCCGCTGGAGATCGCTGTTCCGCTTTCTGTTTTGATTTCAATTTTGGTTGCCTTGGTTGTCGTTGTTCAGGATCATCAGCAAATTCACTTTAATAGTGCAAAGTGGCTTATCATATTTGCTGTTCTAGGAATACCTATTGGGTTATTAATTTTAATTTATGGAAACGAATTTTGGGTAAAAATCGGTTTAGGAGTCCTAATCATTTTATATTCATTGTATGCAATTGCCGGGAAAAATCGTCTTTCTCTAAAAACTGATAACATGGCCTGGCTTTTTGTCTGCGGCTTCATGTCTGGTATACTCGGCGGTGCATATGGTGTAAACGGGCCGCCTCTTGTTGTTTACGGTAACATGAGAAACTGGAGTGCAAAGCATTTCAGAGCAACGCTTCAGGCCTATTTTTTACCGGCTAGCTTTATTGGTGCGACTGGATATTTTGCAAAAGGATTAATTACTTCAGATGTTTTAATGTACTTTTTAGTCTCGTTGCCTGCCGTATTTCCTGCCATATTTCTGGGTAGATATCTTAACCATAAAATTAAAGATAATTCCTTTTTTAAATATGTGTATTTCGGGCTTATAGCCATTGGCGTATTTTTAATCGTCAATTCATTGTTGACAATGTAAAGCTGTATTATTTTACTTTATAATTCCCCGTTGGGCATTTTATAAATAGCATCAAATTACTGATCACTAAACCTTTGTAGTACTTTGCTAAATGAAATCGAAGATTCGACGAAGTCAAATGCCTTTGTTTATCTTAGAAAAATACATCTCTTATAAAAAATTTGTATTTCCTTGCGATAAGAGACGCCAGGATATAAAAAGAGTTTAATAAAAAATGATGAATGAAGGTAAACAAAGCCGTTTACTTATTTTCGAAAAACAATGATTCAAAATTGATATTCAAAATTATAAATTCAGTAATGATGAAATTTTAATCTGACTTAATGCCTACAATTTCCAAAATAAAAAAATTAAATGTCAATGAAATTATTCTAATAAATAAATGAGAAATAATAAAACCTACCAAAGAAGTTTTTAATATTGCCAGTTTATCATCGCTTTAACGGAGGCTAACTGAGTTTTTTTTTTCGTAAAAAAACACTTAAAAATAATAGAATTATCAATTTTTTTTTGAATATGATTATGATCATAGGATCGCTCTCGAGCATTTTTTAGCTTTGAAATACCAAATTAAAAAACTTTATATGAAATCAATTATCACAACAGCTCTTGTGTTGGGGCTTACTGTTATCAGTTGTAAAAAAGAAGTACAAACAACAAATCCATCTGATGCAGACACCACTTTTCCTGCGACGGATTCTATGAATACGAATCCCACACCTATGCCATCAGATACCATGACCACCGTTCCACCTGCAACAGGGGATACCATGAATACTCGAAACCGAGATTCTGCAATGACTACACCTAAGTAGTAAAAATCCACTATTCTTAAAATCGATTACGATCGATTGAATTATGTGCATGCCATATGGATGGCGTGACGGTATTTTAGTGCCTAATTTTTTAAACCAAACCTGCCATAATCCAATACTAGTCACGGATTATGGTAATTCACTCAATATTAATTTCAAAAAAGTAAATGTTATGAACACTAGAAATTCAAACAACAGAAATTCAAACAACAGAAATTCAGGAAGAAATTCATCAAGCAATGATCTTGAAGAAGCTTATCAACTAGGCTACGAGCATGGTTATAGCGATGCAAACGAAGACGAAGATTACGATGATGATTTCTCAGATTTTGAGGATGATTTTGATAATGATGACGATTCGTATGAGAATAGCTATGACTATGACGACGATTATGATGATGACGATTACGATGACGAAGATGATGACGACGAAGATTATGATGATGACGATGATGATGACGACAACCGTGGCCGTGGCCGAAGAAGCTCAGGTAACGGCAATCAGCAGCGCGATAGCCAGGGAAGATTTACTTCGGGCGGTCGTGGCAGATCAGGCGGTTCAGGCTCAGGCTCAAGTTCAGGATCTCGTGGCGGTTCTTCATCAAGAGGAGGCGGCCGTGGATCTTCTTCCGGACAGGGAAGAGGCAGATCATCTGGCGGCGATACTTCAAGAAGAGGTTTTGCTTCGATGAGCCAGTCTGAGCGTACAAGAATAGCTCGTATGGGAGGCCAGGCTTCTCATGGAGGAGGTAGATCTTCTGGTTCTAACAATAGCAATAGTTCGCGATCAGGAGGAGGAAACAGCAGCTCAGGAAGAGGACGAAACTCTGGTTCCGGCTCAGGCTCAGGTGGTAACAACAGAGGCGGAGGAGATACTTCAAGAAGAGGTTTTGCTTCAATGAGTAAATCTGAACGTACAAGAATAGCTCGTATGGGCGGTCAGGCTTCTCACGGAGGCGGCAGATCATCCGGATCGGGCAGATCAGGATTCGGAGGTAGACGTAATTCATAATTCTTTTTTTTCGATTGCCTCTTAGATCTTTAAGAGGCAATCTTTTAACTAACATTAAAATAATCACAGCATGGCTACAAAAACAACAGAAAATAGTACAGCAGCTTCTACAGAAAAAAAAATGGAGGTAGAGAATGCAAAAGTGAATGAAAGTGAAATGAAAAATGCACCTCTTCATAAGTTCTTTGTTGACGCTCTAAAGGATATTTATTATGCCGAGCACAAACTGGTAGACGCATTGCAGAAAATGTGCGATGCTGCCACTACAGAAGAGCTAAAAGATGCTTTTGAAGATCATCAGCTTCAGACCAAAAAGCACATCAGTCGACTTGATAAAGTCTTCAAATCAATCGATGAAACGCCGGAGCAAAAAACATGTGCAGCGATGGATGGTTTGATCAAAGAAGGTGAAGAGATTATCAAATCAACTGAAGAAGGTTCTATGACAAGAGATGCAGCACTTATTATTGCGGCTCAGAAAGTAGAACATTATGAGATCGCAACATATGGTGGTCTTGTGCAGCTTGCCATCACAATGGGACACGACAAGGCGGCTGATCTTTTAGATAAAACATTACAGGAAGAAGAAGATACAGATTACAATCTTACTGAAATTGCTGAGACACACATCAATTTTGATGCACAGCAGGAAGATTAAAAATCAAATTTATACAAACAAGTCATACAGAAAATGTATGACTTGTTTTTAAAAAGAACCTGTTCTGAAGTTACTTCAAATCTCATCATACAAGATCCTTAATAACAGCATATTACTAAATGCTTTTAATGGTAATTGCAGATCATAATAATTTTAAAATATGAAATTAGTTATACTCCTTTTTTTGTTTTTTATACATTTTGGCAAATCTCAGGAGCTGAAAGTATCACACATAACAGAAATTGCAAATCACGAATTTGCTGAGCTTGATCACGTGATGGTTTCTAAATTTGGATTTGAAAGGATAAAAGATGTTGAAGACATCAACCAGAAAGTGTATAGCAGCGACAGTGATGATGCTGAAAAATTAGTGGTTATCACGGTGATTAAACATCCAAAAAACTGCTCAAATGTTCTGAGTATTGTTAACCGATCCGCAGACAGCGTTGCAAAACTGAAGGAAGAATTGCCTACCCAGGGTTACCAGTATATTGGCAAAAAGAAAATGTCTGAAGAAATATTGGTTTCTCAGTTCAGGAAAGAAAATATGATGGTTTCGGTGACAGATCATGTAACAGCAATCGGAGCTTACCAAATATTACTGACTTGCAGATAATTGCCTTTATCTAAAAATATATCAATCTCTTAAATAATTTAATATGGAAATTTTAGCATGGATTTTTGTTGGCTTAATTGTAGGAATTATTGCAAAATTAACTTCTAATAATGCTGTAAAAAACAATGATAATTTCACCATAATTTTTGGGATTATCGGAGCAGTGGTTGCCGGAGTTTTACTAAATATTACAGCTATTTATTACGAAAATTTAGGAAGTTCTCTTACCATTGTTGCCCCTATTTCGGGAGCCGTTTTATTTTTAGTCCTTTATCGGGATTTTGATCGATACAGATAGTTTTTTACCAAAATTTCAATGTAGAAATAGTTTAAAGACACTATACAAACACCAAATATTTATTCTATGGAAGATCACATGACAAGAAGAACAGCGATCGGTAAAATAGCCGCCACCATTGCTGTAGCTGCAGTGGCTCCCGCTGCTTTGGCACAGTCATCAAGCAGTAAAACAAGAAATACCAAAACGCCGGATCTTACTGATCCCAGAACCAAATACCCGAAACCTCCTTTCAAGAGCCAGTCTCAGCCATTTCCGGGAGTAGCAAGTAAAATGACACCTGTTCCGGATCATGGAGAGAAAAGTTATGTAGGCTCAGGAAGATTAGCAGGAAGAAAGGCATTGATTACAGGAGGAGATTCAGGTATTGGCCGTGCAGCAGCAATTGCTTATGCAAGAGAAGGTGCCGATGTTGCAATCAACTATCTTCCGGCCGAGGAGGAAGATGCTCAGCAGGTTATAGAACTTATGAAGAAAGAAGGCCGAAAAGCAATTGCTATTCCCGGAGATATCCGCAACGAAGCATTCTGTAAAAAACTCGTTGACCAGGCAGTACAGCAGCTGGGAGGTTTAGACATTTTAGTAAACAATGCAGGTCATCAGAAAAGTAATGAATCTATACTCGACATCAGTACAGAAGATTTTGACTGGACGATCAAAACAAATATATATGCTCCTTTTTGGATCACAAAAGCTGCTTTGCCACACATGAAGCCAGGATCAAGCATCATTGGTCTGTCATCAGTTCAGGCTTATGATCCGTCTGCTGATCTTTATGATTATGCGCAAACGAAAGCAGCAACTACAAATTATGTAAAATCTCTTGCCAAACAGCTTGGCCCGAAAGGCATAAGAGTGAATGGAGTAGCACCGGGACCCGTCTGGACGCCATTGCAGGTAAGTGGCGGGCAAACACAGGAGAATCTGGTTAAATTCGGAGGCGACACTCCATTGGGAAGACCGGGTCAGCCGGCTGAGCTTGCCTCTATTTTTGTGCAGCTGGCTGCTAACGATGCAAGTTTTGCAACAGGACAAATTTACGGCGCTGCAGGAGGAAGCGGTCAACCGTAATGCCATTGATTATTTGAGGAAGAGACTGTTTTTTGGCAGTCTCTTTTTATTAATAATAATTTATGGTTGCGCTTACCAAAAAATTAAATTCTATTCCTTTTTAGTTGAACAATATTAAAAGTAAATCTTTCTGTTTTCAATTTTTAGAAATTTTTCGCTTTCCATTTTTTTTACGGCTCTTATTACGGTTTCTATCCGCAGTCCCGTTATTGAGGCCAATTGTTGGCGGGTAAGCGGTACTTCGTAAGAATATGGAGTCTGGTCATCGCTGAAACTCTTAAAATACAGCAGAATACCTTTAATTCTTACATGAGAATGTTTTGATGCATTATTCTGCATCATAATAAATTTATGATACAGTCTTTCTGAAATAAACTTCCGAACATCTGTTGCAGACTGATGATGCTCATCCAAAAGTAATAGAAATTTAGGTTTAGGGATTTTCATGATCGTACATTCTGAAATAGCAACAGCATTTACCGGATAACTTTCATCAATGAAAAGCAGAAGCTCACAAACGCTTTGTCCTTTATACAAAATACTCTGAATAAGCTCTTTGGCATCTTCATCTACATGATTGAGCTTCACAGAACCGCTGATGATCTGAAAGTAATATTTGGGAGTTTCCCCTTCTTCAAAAATGATGTCAGAAGAAGAAAATGTTTCTGTGATTCCGCCGTATGATTTCAGTAAATGGGTGTCAACAAGCATACAATTTATTTTAAGTTAATCCTTTTATTATAAAGGATGATTAGTTTTAAGGTTACATAAAATATTGATTTTCAATATTTCGGCGTTTAAATAATATCTCTTCCGAATAAAAAGCAAAAAAGATTTTGAAACTGATGTACATACTTACAATTTACACTATTACCATAAAGTTTTAGTCCGCTCATAGAATGTAGATTATCGTGATCGATGTCAAATTTTAGAGACTCTTTGGGTCTTTCAAACCGTACAATATGATTTGAAGCAAACGTTTTAATAAAGCCAAATTTCAGAAGCCAGAATTCGTTTATTTTTAATGGCTTGATCAACTTTGCAGAAACGGATAAAGATTCTTTTCTATTTTTTATTTTAACATAATACTCTGCATTTTCTTGCTGATAAACTTCTGTAAGAGAATAAACCTGATCTTTATATCGCACTAAATTTTCTATTTTCAGCTCAGTAATTTTCATAATGTTTTGATTTAGTGATGATAGTGTGTATTAAACAGTATGTTCAACATTTTAAAGATATTGCAAGAAAATTTCATTTTTTATGACTTAGATCATATTTTAATGTCATTCATTAAGTCATAATTGATTTTTTATGAACAAGATTAAAAATTTAATATGAATTATTTATAAGAACCAACATGCGAAAGAGGCTGTCTCACTTTTGAGACAGCCTCCTAAAATTGTTGATGAAAATATTGTGTATTGACGTTTACAGCAATTGTTTAAAAATAAACTCTTATATCGCAAGGTTTTTGTATTTTGATGGTAATCTTATCGATTTCATCATCAAGCTCATACTTCATATCGCCGGAATTCCCGTCACTTTTCTTTTCTTCCACTTTTATTTCTCCAAATCCTATTTCCTCTTTGAAGAGATCTATAAAGTAAAAGTCAGCGTCTTCATCTTTTGTAAAATGTTCTTTTTTAAAATCAATAAATTGCATAATAATATATAATTTGGTTCAGAATAAGTAATAATTCATTTTATTAATAAAACACTCGACCTTTCAGAATCTTCACAACTTCTTCGCTTTGAAGTCTCTTCAGAATCCTGATTACGGTTTCTATTCGCAAACCTGTTAAGGAAGAAAGTTCTTTTCGGGTATAAGGTATTTTATAAGAGAATTTTTCTGTTTTATTTTCGCTTTCTTTAAGCTGATCAAGAATGGTAAGTAGCTGGTGCGTAGCATCTTCAAGCGTAAGGCTGTTTAAAAATACATAACTGTAATATGTTCTTTTTGCGCAACTGTTAAGAAATTCTAACTGGGTACTAAAATCTGATTTTAATAATTCTAAAAGTTTAGATTTTTCTAGCTTAAAGATTGTGCAATTATCTGATGCAACAGCATTTACCGGATATCTGTGGTGTTTGCAGAATAAAAAAACTTCGCCCACAGATTCACCTTTCTCATGAATATTCTGAATAAATTCACCGTCACCCGGTTTTATATTTGTAAGTTTTATTTTACCTTCTTTTATCTGAAAATAATAGGCGGGAGCAGTGTTTTCTTTAAAAAGAAATTCAGATTGTGGCAGGTGGATAATTTCTGCTCCAAATGTAATAAGCAATTCTTCTTTAATAGCCATAATTCTGTATTTAATCAAATTTCACAATGCGAATCCTTTGTGAATATACTACGGACTAATTACAAATATAATAGCAAAAAAGATTAGATTTTATGATTTAAGTCACAGCTCCATTAAGCATTAAAATAAATTGTAACCATGAAATAATTTAAAAAAAAGGGGTAAAATGAATTTTCAATTATGATATGGGTCATATTTTTGTGTGTTTTACAATCTTTATCTTTGGTAATGCTAAAGCTTAAATGGTACTAAAGATTACTATTTACTGACTAAATTGTTAGATATTTTATTGATTATTTAAAAGAAAAATTATTTATAAAAATTCATCATGGCTATAAAAGAGATACTTTTGCATTCGGCAGAAGCAATAGAAGAGCAGTATAATGCCGGAGAATATGTGTTCCGTGAAGGCGCTATTCCTGAATATTATTATCAAATAATTGAAGGCACGCTAAAGCTCAATAGTTATAACAATGAAGGTAAAGAATTTATACAGAATATTTTTACTGACGGCTCATGTTTTGGCGAATCTATGCTTGTATTGGGGAAACCATATCCTGTAAATGCCGTAGCTTTATCAAAATGTACCATTCTTAAAGTCAGCCGTTCACAGTTCTTTCAGTTACTTCAGAAGCATCCCGATCTTTTTGCAGAAATCTATACAGCACTTGCAGATAATACTTTTGAAAAACAGGCATTAATGCGTACGATAACCACCGAAAATATTGAAGGAAGATTAACTGAAATTATGGATCTGATGAAAGAATCGCATGCGAACAGAGACAAATTTTCATTAGAAATACCTTACAATAAACAGCTTTTGGCTTCACTTACCGGGCTTTCAATCGAAAGTACAGCTGCAGCCCTTCAAAAGATGGAAGAAAATAACGTAGTTAAGATTAAAGATAAAAAAATATTTTACTGAATTGGTTTGATTATTTCATCCGCCACCTAATCTTAATAATACCTTTAATCACTATGTTTAAAAGTGTTTAAAACTACTTTTTTCCCTCTGAACTGGACACGCAAAATAATCTTAACGTAATAATTCGTATTCTAAAAATAGATTTAATAGCTACTTGAATTCCTATAATTAGCATTAATAAATTGAATGACAGTAAAATAAGCTATTATGATTCAGATCATAGGAAATATTTATTTACTATGTTATTTTTGAAACACACCAAACCAATTAGTTGTATGAAAACAATGATTAACAAGGCGACACTTCTGTCGCAAGAGGCAATCTGCTGTATAAGGACCTATAATAAATATGCAGCCGAGGATTCTATTTCTGTTAAAAATCGCCAATTTATCAATTGCTCTTACTCTAATCTATTGTTTACCTAAGGATATGGTATCTGTCGTAAACTTAAATAAGGAAATCACGATTTCTTTATCAGTTCAGACGGCTTTTAAAAAAATTAAAACAATATCATTATGGAACAGAATAAAGAATATGCAATCGTTACCGGAGCAACAAGCGGAATAGGTTTTGAGCTCGCAAAGCTTTTAGCAAAAGATGGCTACAACCTTGTTATAATCGGTCGTAACCAGGCAACGCTCACACAAACCGCATGTAAACTGATAAGCTATGGAGTTAAGATAATCACCATGAATAAGAATTTATTTTATCTTAACGATGCCTTATCGGTGTATACAGAACTACAGCAACAGAGCATTAGTCCTTCTATTTTGATCAATGCGGCAGGACAGGGATGTTATGGAGAATTTCAGAATACAGATTTGTACAAAGAGCTCGATATAATTAATCTAAACATCACCTCGGTAATACTCATCACCAAGCTGTTTTTAAAAGACAGAATTGAAAAAGGCTCAGGGAAAATTCTAAACCTGGCATCGATTGCCAGTAAAGCACCAGGACCTTGGCATTCTGTATATCATGGCACGAAAGCTTTTGTACTTTCCTGGTCCGAAGCAATTCGTGAAGAGCTTAAAGATTCAGGGATTACCGTTACGGCATTGCTTCCCGGCCCTACAGACACAGATTTCTTTAATAAGGCGATGATGAATGACAGCAAGATTATGGAAGATAGAGATAGTTTCTCTACTGCCGAAGAAGTAGCAATCGACGGATATGAAGCTTTAATGAGTGGTAAAGACAGCGTAATCTCAGGTCTAAAAAATAAGCTTACCGTTGCGATGAGTAATCTTGCGACCGACAGCATGGCTGCGTATAGAATGGGTAACATGCAAAAACCAAAATCTGAAACTTACAGCTAAAATGTAAGTAAAGAATATTGTTGTAGAACTTAAATTCACAAATTCTTCTGATAGATCGCTTTGAAACATATCTATATAAGCAAACAAAATTTTATCACATACTAACACTTAAATTTTTATTATGAAAAAGACAATTGTAACACTTTTTGCAGCCGCCTTATTGGTTGCCTGCAACAAAAAAGAAACGTCAGCTACTGTAGATCATTCCAGCGATCACATGGAAACATCTGCTCAGGATGAATCTGCCACAACAGGTACAGATTCTCTTACAAGCATTGATAATTCTACATCAGTTGCTCAGCTAAGTGACCAGGATAAGAAATTTGCCGATGCTGCTGCAAAAGGCGGAATGATGGAAGTAATGGCAGGAAAGTTAGCTGCTGATCTTTCTACAAATACAACCGTTAAGACGCTTGGCGAAATGATGGTGAAAGATCACACCAAAGCGAATGATGAGCTGAAACAATGGGCATCAAAAAATGCATACACATTGCCGGCAAAATTAGACGCCGATCAGCAGAAAAAATATGATGAACTAAAAGCAAAAAAAGGTGCTGAGTTTGATCGAATGTATACAGATCTTATGGTAGCTGATCATCAAAAAACAATTACTGACTTTAAAAAAGAATCTGCTGAAGGCTCTGAAAGTACTTTAAAAAGTTTCGCCTCAAAAACGCTTCCTGCATTGGAACATCATTTGATGGAATCTCAAAAAGCACAGAAAGCAGTAAAATAGTTAAAGATAATGTCCCACTAAAAGGTGGGACTTTCTATTTGTATGTTTTTATTCTAAGATAATCAGTCACGAATCATAATTGACTAAAATTCACAATAAAATTTTACGAAAAACAGCGTCTATGACTATGATCATAGGAAAAAACAGCAGTCAACAATAAATTTGTTAGAGACGTATAAGCGTTATAAAAAGAAAGAATTTTAAAAACAATAACTTAAAGATAATCTTCATGAAAAAATTAATTAAGCATAAACTCAATTTTACAATTCTGGGTATTTCATTAGGGTTACTTCTCACTAGTGTTTCTTGTAAATGTGATCTTGATGACGATGAAAGTGAAAAGAAAGAAGTAAATACATCAGCTGTGAAGCATGAAAACGACAGTTTGAAAATAAACTAATCTTTTACAATGCTTTTTACTTATACAAATAAAGTTTTAAGAAGTATAAGATTTTTTCAGTGGCAAAATAGGGCAGCTAATTCACCAATTCATAAAATTAAATAAGATGGATGAAAAATTGAAAGATAAAAACGTCGTGTTTTTTGATGGCGAATGTGGTTTTTGCAATTTCTGGGTACAATGGATCTTAGAACGCGACCGAAAAAATAAATTCTTATTTGCTTCTTTACAATCTGATTTTGGGCAAAAATTTCTTTCAGAAAGAGGGCTTGAGACGAAAGAGTTTAATACACTGTATCTCCTTAAATCTGACGGTCAATATTTAATGAAATCTCGGGCGGTGATGAAAATAGCTCAACTTTTGGGAGGAATATACTCTCTTTTAAAAATAGGAAACCTATTACCAACCTCGCTGAGTGATAAATTATATGATATTGTTTCGCGTAACCGAATGAAGATTTCTGCACAAAAATGTTTTCTTCCCGATCCGCAGCAGAGAAAGAAATTTATTGAGATATAAAGTCGAGATTAAAATTGCTGATGCTTATCGTTTTATATAATCGTCCTATGAAATTTTTAACTAAAGAAAAAGTACGAAAATCTAGATTACCATATGGTACTGCAGTTCTTGTATTGGGTATATCATCAATTGCATTATGCTGTTGTTACGGTCTGCCCGGGATCATGACCGGCACCATTGCGCTCATACTTTATCGGAGAGATAAGAAGATCTACGATAAAGATAGGCAGCGATATGATAATTTTGAAAATCTAAAAACAGGCAAAACCCTAAGTATTATCGGGATTAGTATAAGTTCTCTTTACCTGCTTTACCTGATTTTTGCTGCCATTGCAGGCAAAGATGTAGTTTCTGATCCTACATTTATCTGGGATTGGATTGTCTGAATTGTCAAGATCAACATTATGATTAATAACGCCAAATACAATACTATGATATTCAATACAACACTGCTCCAGGAAATCAGCGAAAGCTTTATGAGTTGCAACGAAACGATTTCGATTGCTGAAAGTGTAACCGGAGGTTTACTTCAGGTCGCTTTTTCGGAAATGAGCAATTCAAGGTTGTTTTACAAAGGCGGTATTACATTGCATACCCCCGAAAAGATAGTGAAATTGCTTAACGTTGATCATGATGAGATAAAAAACTGTAACTGTGTATCTAGCTTTGTTGCAGATACGATGGGGCGCCATGCCGCTGAACTTTTTGAAAGTGACTGGTGCATTGCTACATCCGGATATTGCATTCCGGAACGGCATTCGGCCTACGAAGTTTTTGCCTATTATTCGATTACATACAGAGGAAAAGTGGTCTTTTCAGACAAGCTTGAATTAAACAGCAGCACAGAATCTTTACAGATCAAAATGTTTTATACCGACCAGATCCTTCAGAAATTTATTGATCAGCTGAGACTTCACCAGCTTTCAATAACCGAATTAAACACTAATGAATAAACTCATTAATAATTAGACTTAATTAAGTGAAATTTAGAAACGGAAACCATGCAAATCCGTTATTAATAATAACAACAACTGAACTAAAAAATTAGCAATACATAACTACTCAAAAAAATAAAAGATATGAGTACAAAAAGCAATTTAAATCTTACCCTTAAAATATGGCGGCAAAAAAATAATCGTACAAAGGGACGCTTCGAAATTTATAAAATATCAGATGTATCCACAGACTCTTCATTCCTGGAAATGCTTGATATTCTTAATGCCCAGCTTATTGAACAAAATAAAGAACCTGTCGCTTTTGACCACGACTGCCGGGAAGGTATTTGCGGTATGTGCTCTTTGTACATCAATGGTCGGGCGCATGGTCCCGATACAGGAATTGCCACCTGCCAGCTTCATATGCGGATGTTTACCAACAATCAAACAATCGTTATAGAACCTTGGCGCAGTGTTGCTTTTCCGGTGATAAAAGATCTGATTGTTGACCGGAGCTCTTTCGACAGAATTATGGCAGCGGGTGGTTTTATCTCTGTAAATACATCCGGTAATCCTCTGGATGCAAATGCTATTCTCATTGATAAAGAAGCTGCCGAAGAAGCGATGGATGCTGCAGCGTGTATAAGTTGTGGCGCTTGTGTGGCGACGTGTCCCAATGGTGCTGCGATGCTTTTTGTGGGTGCAAAAGTTTCTCATCTTGCACTTTTGCCGCAAGGGCAGGTAGAGCGGAAAAGAAGAGTGCTGAATATGGTAAAAGCAATGGATGATGAAGGGTTTGGTAACTGCTCGGTTATCGGTGCATGCGAAGTTGAGTGCCCAAAACATATTTCGCTGGATACCATTGGCCGATTAAACAGAGAATATATAAAAGCCTGGGTTGATAAGTAAACTTTAGACTTTTTTACTTGTCGATTGTATATTGATCATTCTAAATTTTAATCTAAATTTTTATATCATGAAATATGTATTCGTATGTAGCATTATGTTTTTGATGGGTTGCAAGAAATCTGAAACCCAGTATATTGATAACGACAACAAGAGATCAACGGTTAACGATAAAAAATCTGATACCATTGAAACACTTCCTGAAGTTACACGCCCTTCAGCAAAAGATACAGCTCAGATAGAATAATTACTTAGAGTCTGCTTAAAAATTATTCAGAATAAATTTTATACATTCTTCCTTTTCCCTAACCCTAAAGGGCAAAAAGATGTTTTGATAAATTTAAACAGACTCATAATGTTTTCCAAAGTGTTTTTATAATTGATTGCAAATGTGGTCATCCCAAGTGTTATTTATTTGAGAAGAGAGTGCTTATTTGGCACTCTTTTTTTTGCCGAAATCATTTCAACGAGATATTGCTGGTTTTATAGAGAAAGCTTAATAATATTTAGCTTAAAATTTAAGATACGAAAAAGCCCTCTCAATGAGAAGGCTAAAAACACAAATGATGAAAAAAAATGTTCCGTTTGTACGGACAATCAAAAGTATTAAATCAAAATATCATATCATATGCTTTGAGTCATATTGTCGGTATATTTTGTTTTTATTTAAAGTTTTAATACTATTTTTCTCATTAAATTTTTTATTCAGATAATTGCCATAATGAAAATGAATAGATTCTGAAGCCGAATAAAAATGATATTGCATTTTACTTTTGATCTTCTTGCCAGAATGATATTGATGGTCGCATACAAATTCTATATTTTCATCAGTAAGAAATCTTGCTTTTCTATCTACTATTTTTAAAATTGGCCTAAGATATTTGAGGATGTTAAGAATTTTTCTGTTGATAATTATTGGTTTTGAAAGACCTGCTGTTTTTCTGAGTTCATACGCTAAATCTTTGTAAAGAGCATTTTCTGCCGAGATATAAAACTGCTCTCCAAAAATATTTTCTTCCATAAGGCGTACGGCTAAAGTAGAAACGTCCCGGACATCAACACATGAAGTGCCGCCGGGAAATGTAATTCTGCTTTTCAGAAAAACATCAAGCAACTGGCTGTTTTCCTTTTCCCAATTGCCGCTTCCAATAATCATCCCGGGATTAATAATAACAGCATTAAGACCATCCTTGTGGGCGCTCCAAACCATTTTTTCGCAAAAATATTTTGAAATAACATACGGCGAATACTTCTTCTTCGATTGATTTTCATTGATCCGTAATTCCATATCTTTTTTATCGATATGAAGTGTAGCTGCAGAGCTTACAAAAAGAAATTTTTTTATACGCATTTGCAGGCATGCACGGAGAAGATTTCTCGTGTATACAATTCCGGTTTCCAAAACTTCTTCCCAATCTTTCGGGTCAAAACTTATTTTTGCCGCGCAGTGATACACCTCGGTAATGTCTTTTAAAGCATCGTAAAGAGACTGATGATTACTGAAATCAAGATCTACCCAATCGATAAGGTCAAAATAGACGTCTGCTTTTGAACTGTAATACCGATACGAATTTTTTACATCTGCAAGATTGCTTCCGGATCTTTTACAGGCTCTTACTTTTTCACCTTTTTTGATAAGCTCCAGAACAATCAACCTTCCGAGAAGTCCTGTAGCACCTGTAACTAAAACCATAAGAATATTTTTAGATGAGAATTACCTTGAGCCAGAATTGCTCAATTCAGAAGAATGACCGCACGAAATAATAGCATACCATGAGGTGTGTGATTGTTAATAATAAATTTTTCTGTTTCTGATTTTCAGCATTTTGTTTCCCTCCATTTTTTTTATGGCTCTTATTGCAGTCTCTACGCAAAGGCCCGTTAATGAAGCCAATTGCTGGCGGGTGTGCTTGATCTCGAAGGTATATTTATCTTTGTTTTGTTGTGGCTCTTTCATGAGATCCATAATTTCAGTAAGCCTTTCTACGGCATTCTTACTTGAAATCTTCCTCATCAGCACAAACTTATTATAAGTGGTTTCCGATAAGGCATTACAAATATCAAGGGCAATGTTGGGATATATATCTAAGAGCGTCAAAAACTTTTCTCTGCAAACTTTCAGTACTTTGCATTCGGTAAGTGCAATAGCGTTGATGGGATAAGGTTTTTCAAGAAAAAGCATTGATTCTCCAAAACATTGTCCGGGAGACAGGATATTCTGGATAAATTCTTTACCGTCATCATTATAACTGTTGAGCTTGATCTCACCTTCCTCAATCTGATAGTAGAAGAGTGGGGTTCCGTCTTCACGAAAAATATAATCTCCGACATTAAAGCATTCTTCAGTTGCTCCTACAGAATGCAGGAGTCGTGGTGTAATAGACATAATATAATTTTTATGGTTTGGTTTATTTATTTACCTCCAAGTGGATGGAGTTCGTGCTAAGATCAAAAAATCACAAAAGCAAAGGCTTATAAAGCAGTTTGAGATACGGGCAAATTTCACCGTTTTATTTGCGGCTGCTTTGCTGAAAAGTAAAATCTTGATCTGTCAATGAAGTGTTTCTAAAACACTATGTTTTTAGAACATCATATCGTTTAGGATTGTGTTTTTGCGTAATCATAAAATATTTGTTTTAAGGTATATCAAAGATATATATATCACCGTTCATTCATATATGATCTAGATCACATTTGCAAAGAAAATATTTTATTAATGCTTTAAAATGTGCTTAAATGCGTATTACAATATAAAATTTATTATTTATTAGCTTTTTTTTTGATTTTTTTATTTCAATACAAATAGTCTTATTATAAAATAATTCACTTTAACACAGATTTTTGCCTCACAATATTATAATAAATAGGAATAAGAGGAACAAATCAATCAGGTGGCAAGCGGCTTGCTGTTTTTACATCAATTATTCTTAATTATATCATCAATGAATCATTCAGAAATTATAAATAAAATCATTGAATTTGCTGATAATGCACATGGCGACCAGACAAGAAAATATACGGCTGATAAATATATTGTACATCCCATCCGGGTTATGGAAACTTGCAAAGAGTATACGGAAGAGCTTCCGGTTTTGGCAACGGCAATACTGCATGACGTATTAGAAGATACTGCAACATCTGAAGATCATATTCTGCATTTTCTTAAAGATATAATGAACGAAAACGACCGGAACCTGACTATTAAATTGGTGAATGAACTCACCGATGTGTATGTGAAAAAAGATTTTCCGAAGCTCAACAGAGACACCCGTAAAAGGATGGAGTTGGAGAGACTCCGGAAAATAAGTGCACGCGCACAAACTATAAAATATGCAGATATTATAGACAATTCTAAAGAGATCCCACAACACGATCCTTCTTTTGCGAAGCGGTATTTGAAGGAATGTAATGATATACTTTTAGCACTCGATAAAGGTTTGCCAAAATTACGCAAAGAAGCAATCAATCAAGTGGTTACCATACTGAAAAATCTATAAATAGTAAGATGAAAATCGTTAAAACTGTATCTTAAATGGTCCTTCAAAATAAGAATCATAAGAATCCAGAAGTTCACCATCTTGATCGTAAACTCCTAATTTTATATTTTGTTTGGATAGCTTTATCTCTTTTTCGGGGAAACTTATGCTGATCGTTCCTTTTGTAATTTTGTCTCTTTCTACTTTTATTTTGCTTGATGCACTGTAAGAAATTTCACCATGCTGAGGTTCCAGAATTTTAATGGTAACGATTTTGTTCTCATTGGTTTTATTAAGGAAAGTAAAATTATATGTATTGGTAATTTTTCCTTCGCTCACAAAAAATGTGCTTCCGGCGGGCTTTATAAATTTAACTTCCATATCAGCACGGCTGTAAAGAAGATAGCCAAGCAGCAGCTGAAGACCGACCAGTAAAATAAGAAAGCCTTTCATTCTTGCATTAAACCCGGTAGGCTGTCCCGTTTCGATTTCCTTTTCTGAGGCATATCTTATTAACCCTTTTGGCAAACCTACTTTATCCATCACCTCATCACAGGCATCAATACATGCGGTACAATTCACACATTCCAACTGTTGCCCATCTCGGATATCAATTCCGGTAGGGCAGACCACAACGCATTGGTAACAATCGATACAGTCTCCTTTTCCTGCGGCTTTCCGATCTTCTCCTTTTCTCCATTTTGAACGGTTTTCTCCCCTGTTAAAATCATAGAAAACATTAATGGTTTCTTTATCAATAAGTACGCCCTGAAGTCTTCCGTACGGACAGACCAATGTACAGACCTGTTCGCGGAACCACGCAAATACAAAGTAAAATGCGGCGCTTAAAAGAATCATGACAATGAAATTTGTAAAGTGCTCAAATGGCCCTTCAGAAATAATTCTGAAAACTTCTTTGTAGCCAACGATATACATAAACATGAAATGGGTGAAAATCAATGAAAGTATAATGTAGATCGACCATTTAAGGCTTCTTTTCCATATTTTCTCGGTGTTCCATTCTTGCCGATCCAATTTCATCTGTTTGTTTCTGTCTCCTTCAATGGCATATTCTATCTTTCTGAAAACATTTTCAAGGAAAATCGTCTGAGGACAGATCCACCCGCAAAAAATTCTCCCGAAAGCAATTGTAAAAATGATTATGCAAACCAACGAAACGATAGCACCGAATGTGAGAATGAAAAAATCCTGAGGATAAAAAGGCTGCCCGGCAATAAAAAACTGACGGTTGATAATATCTAATAACAGGGCAGGATTACCATTAACCTGTATAAAGGGCAGCGCAAAATAAAAGACCAGCAATGTATATGCTACAATATTTCTGTAGTTGGTATATCTTCCTTTCGGTTTTTTGGGAAACACCCATTTTCTTTTACCGGATTGCTCCATTGTACCAATGGAATCTCTATACGTTTCAGGTTCTAAAACTTGGCCTTGGCCGCCTTTAAACTCAGGATTGTTTTGATCTTGCATTTCACTGTATTTAAAATTGAAATTCAGATGACTGTCATCATGTAATTCTCATTGAAGGACTTGTACTAATCTTCTATTTTGCTTAAATCTGTCATGGCAGGACCATTCAGCAATTTTCCCTCAATATCAAATCTTGAACCGTGACAAGGGCAATCCCAAGAAACTTCCGAAGGATTCCAAGCTACAGTACAGCCGGTATGCGGGCAAACTGGACTTAAAAGGTGAATCTCAGATTTTTCGTCTCTGTAAGCAGCGTAGGTTTTACCGTCATACTTGATGATTCTGCCTTCACCTTTATTGAGCTCATTAAGTTCATCTATTTTATCTGCCGTAAATTTATCTTTCACAAAATGTACTGACGCATTGACTACTTCGTCGAAAACATTTCTTGCACTCGCTAAAGGTTTTATACGGCTTGGCTCAAGTAATTTTGAGAGCTCAGTCTCTTTGCCTTCAAGCAAATCCGGGATGACTAATGACGTCATCGACCCGAAAGTCATTCCGTTTCCGGTGAAGCCTGTAGAAATGTAGATATTGTCTTCACCCGGCATCTTGCCGATGTATGGTAAACCGTCTGCCGATTGATAGAATTGCGACGACCATTTGGCAACAACTTCTTTGTATTTAAAATTGTCGTCTACATATTTCATGAGCTCATCAAAGTGTTTTTCGGTATCGTCTTCGTCTCCGGTTTTATGGTCAAATCCACCGACAATTAAAAAGTAATCATTGCCAGATTTATGGTATCGTACATAGTGATAAGGATCATATAAATCAGCAGTCTGAGCCATTGATTTTACTGGATTAGCCAGTTTTAAGGTCACTGCATAACTTCTGTAAGGTGCCAAAAGTACGCTGAAACGGTTGTTTCCGGGTGGAATATGCGTCGCCCAGACCAAATTTTTAGCAGTAAAAACAGAATCATTATCGGTTGTAAGAGTAACAATGCCGTCTTTATTTTCAAAATCTTTAATGTGCGTTTCTGTCGCGATTGCACCGCCGTTTTTAATATATTCTTTCAATAATTTGTTGATGTAACGCAGCGGATGAAATTGTGCCTGGCCTTTTATTTCTATTGCTTTTTTAAATTCCAGAGAAAATGGAATACTGAAAGTCTGTTCTGTATCAATTCCTACTTTATGATGAGCCTCCAAGATGTCATCAAGCTTTTTAGACTGTTTTTCATCAGCGCTAAATAGATAATAATTGCATTCGTTAAAGTCACACGAAATATGATGATGCACAATATTTTGCTTAATGTAACGAATTGTATCTTTTGCTGCATCAGCCAACAAAACAGCCGATTCTTCACCGAAGTTTTTAACGATCTCATCATAGGAAGAATCAAAAAAATTGTTAATATGTGCCGTAGTTCCGCCTGTCGTTCCGAAACCCGGATTTTCTTTTTCTATCAGAAGGCAATTGTGACCGCGGTTCTGAAGTTCTTTGGCCAATGTTACGCCGGTAATTCCTGCGCCGACGATGATGGTCTCAAAGTGCGTCTCATTATAATTTTGTATTACTTCCTGCTGGGCTTGGCTTTCCCAAAAGCTTACATTTTTTCCGTCTCTTTTCATAATAATTGTTTTGTAATTGGTCTTCAAGGAAAATGCCAGAAAATTTCCTATTCAATGATTCGTCTATAATCTGGCAACGCTTTATTTCTAATTTTTAATAATTACTTTTTCACCCAAACACTTACAGATTGCGCATTTACATGAAAAATGGCTTTTCCGTTTTCATCTGTTTGAATAATATCATTTCTTTGTTCAAGAAAATCTATATAGATCGAATTTGCATTTTCTTTGCCAAAGTCAATTTCTTTAGAATTTTCATCATGGTTTGAAATCATAACCAAACATCCTGCATGCTTTTGATCGCCTTTTCTTACCCAGGCAATACAATTTTGGTGATCGAAATAATTAATTTGTTCGCCATACGCAAATTGCTGTCTTGCTTTTAGCAGTTTAGGCAAAATTTCTATCTTGGGCATGACAGTCCTTACTTCTTTCTCATCTTTAATATCGGTGTATTCTGCACCAAAAACATCGGGATAAAAAACACACGGGTAACCTTTGTCAATAAGCAATATCACTGCATAAGCTAATGGTTTAAACCAATCTTCAACGGCTGATTCGAGCGCCTGTAATTTCTGCGTATCATGATTTTCAACAAAAGAGACAGAGAACATAGGTTTCTTTTCCAGAAAGCTGCCTTCTAAAATTTTTGTAAGATCATATCTGCTGCCTTCTGTTGATGCTTTAAAGAAATTATAATGCAGCGGTGCATCAAAACAGGAAATAAGATCATTCATTTCATCAGAAAAATGTACAATCTTCTCTGCTTCATCCTTCCAGAATTCTCCCAGAATATAGCAATCAGGATTGATTTCTTTTTTAATGTAATTGATCCATTCTTTTAAAAAGTCGGATGAAATATGTTTTAATGCATCAAGTCTCATTCCGTCAATCTGAGTGGTTTCTGCATACCATTTTATCCAGTCTTTCATCTCCTGAACCACGTTTGGATTACGATATTCGATGTCTGCACCCATTAAATAATCGTAATTTCCGAATTGATGGCTTACAGATTCCGTCCATTCATTTCCGTATTCATTATGAATTTTAAAAATTCCCTGCAGTTTTTCTCCGTTTTTTCTTACATGATCAATTCCACTGAAACAATGGTAATCCCACACGAAGTTGGAGTATTTTTTATTTCTTCCGGGAAACGTAAACTTAGTAAATGCTGAAACTTCCATCGGTTTACTGATTATTTCATTACGGTCTTCATCATTTACTTTATGTACGGTTATATTTTCTTCTTCATCGCCACCCATTCGGTGATTCAAGACTATATCTGCATATACTGAGATCCCAAAATCGTGAGCTTTTTTAATGGCTTTCAGGTATTCATCTTTTGTACCATATCGTGTAGAAATACCACCTTTCTGGTCAAATTCTCCTAGATCGTAAGGATCATAGACTTCATATCCTCTGCCTTTTTTACCAATACTGGATTTAGTAGCGGGAGGAAGCCATGCAGCGGTAAATCCCAAATCTTTCAAATGTTCTGCTTTTTCTGCAAATTCTTTCCAGATAGCACCCGGATGGTACCAATGGAAAAATTGAATCATCACTCCGTTCATATCTTATCCGTTAACAATTAATCCTCCGTTTGGATGTAAAACCTGGCCAGTAATCTGTGCTGAAGCTTCAGTTGCTAAAAACAAAAAGCTGGCAGCGACTTCTTCAGTAGATGCTTTTCGTTCAAGAGGTGGTTTGTCCTGGTCATCCTCTTCTTCTCCAAAAGTTTTCTCTGTAAGCGGTGTTGCTACCGGTCCCGGCGCTACGGCATTTACACGTATTCCTTTTGGTTTTGACTGTAAAGCGAGCGAGCGAGTGAATGAGACAATGGCTCCTTTTGTTGCAGAATAATCGAGCAACTCTTCATGGCCCATATAAGCAACTGCCGAAGTGGTGTTAATGATTGAACTTCCCTGTTTCAGGTGTGGAAATGCCGCTTTTGTCAATAAAATGAGCCCAATAATATTTGAGTTGAAAGTTTTTCTGATATCTTCTTCTTTCAGATCAGCAATATAACCGCATGGAATCTGTGTTCCGGCGTTATTTATTAAAATATCAATCGCTCCAAATTCTGCAATTGTTTTTGATACGGCTTCATTACAAAATTTAGAATCATTAATATCTCCGCCAAATGAAATGGCTTTTCGTCCTAATTCTGTAATTTCCTTTTCGGTTTTTTCTGCATCCTTATAGTCTTTGTAATGAATGAAAGATATGTTTGCCCCTTCTTTGGCAAACAATAGCGCAACAGCCTTTCCAATTCCGCTGTCTGCACCTGTTATTAGGACAGTCTTTCCTGATAATTGTAAGCTTTCCATAAAATATATATTTGGTGTAATAGTTTAATAGCCTGATTTTTTTTCTTTTTGCTTTTCTAATTCAAGTTTGAAGCAGCTTAAAATAAATTCGCTGTAATATAATTGTGCATTTATTGATTGAGTTCTGGAGTGCAGCTCCAATTTTTGTGAAAGAACAATATCGCCTTTGTATGCAATAGAAAAGAAGGCATACAATTCTTCTTTAGATTCTTCCACGGGAGTTGCGTAACCCGTAACGGCAATCGACCAGTCTGTTTTGAATAATTTGGAGACATTAACCGCCATGCTGTCGGCAATATTGGGTGAAACACAATCGCAGTACCAGGCTTCTGCCTGATCTACTTTTAAAAGACTTACTTTTTCCTCAAGGGTATATGCAGTAAGCCCGCCCTTAAAAAACTTTGAAGCATCTTTCATTTGCGAAAAAGAAAACTGTAACAATCCTGAAGTAACACTTTCGGCAGTCGAGACAGTTTCGTTAGCTGATAGCAGGTATTCTCCGATGTGGTTATACAAATTTTCTAATTCTTTTAAAAACTGAATCAAAGATCTAACTGATAATTGATCAGGAGACAAATCGATATTTGAAGACGTTATCATGTATATATGTACTTTGTTATTAGGTTATTTATCAATGGAAAGGAATGTGAGAGCACTTCTTTATGAAATCATACTTATTCTTTCGTAAAACTTATGAAGCTTGAATTTTTTTGATGTTAAATTTTTGATATTATCCAAACTATTTGTGGCTCTTTTACTGGATATAAAAAATTAGTGAGTTTTATTTAAATTTCTTTCGGATATTTATTTTGTGTTTTCTGAATGATGAATACCATTACAAGCATTAAGATTGTATTGATAAAGAGCTGCCATGTTTCTAAGAAATAAAAACATGCCGAGATTGTGACCAGAATAATTGTCCAGGTAAAGCACATAGGGTGATCTGAAAACCTTTCAAAAAAGTTTTTTTTCATATAAATTGTAATTATGGTGGTTTGTTATAATAGCGGGCAATAAGTGATCTCGCTAAAAAACGATATGAAATAACGAATTTTAAATGTGAATCTTTATGATTCAGATCACTTCAGAAAACATAAAGTTTTGTATTCCTCTTTTTCGGAAAGCTAAAGGCAAGATTATCAATATTTTGTTTCTTTTGATTTTGTAGCTCATTAATTTTTTCTTCCAAACTTATTTTTAGGTAATTCTTGGCTTTATGATATAACTTTAATTTAAACAAATTAATAGTTTATAAATATATTTAATTTAAATTATTTAGTATATTTGTGTACTATTTTTACCAAATGAAATATGCTATTGTAAAAGATGTCATCCAATTACTTGAAGAATTTGATGCAGAAAATAAAAGTAATACATACTCCTCAGATGTTGATGGTTTTAAAGCTTGGTTATGTGTAAAAGAGTCTAGTCGACTAAATAGCGCAGGTAATGAACCTTATTGGGAAGGCAAAGAAGAGGGTAGAAGTCTGGAAAGTGCTATAAGTACATCATTGGTGCATCTTAACAGATATGCTAAATCCTACTCAAAATCTGCGATTTCAGAATCAGACTTTGCGACACAGGAAGATTTTATTTACCTCATCAATCTAAAGGCATTTGGTGCAATGACTAAGATGGAACTTATCAAAAAAAATGTTCACGAAAAACCTGTCGGAATGTTGATTATTAACAGATTGATAAAGCTTGGATGGGTTGAGCAGACAGATTCGGAGATTGATAAAAGAACCAAAGTCATAAATATTACCCGTTCAGGATTGCTATCTTTAGAAAATCAGATGCAAAAGATAAGAACAGCAACAAATATTGTCGCGGGAAATCTTAATTATTCTGAAAAGATAGAATTAATACGTATTTTAGACAAGTTAGAAAAATTTCACCATCCCATATTCAGCCGGAATATCGATTCTAAAAAACTTATCGATGTTGTTAGTAAAGAATATTCATTCATGAAAAATTAATTATGAGTAAAAAAATAGCCATTATAGGGTCTGGTTTTTCGGGTCTGTCTGCAGCTTCCTATTTAGCAAAGGAAGGAAACGAAGTCTACGTATTTGAAAAAAATGATTCGGTAGGCGGCAGAGCAAGAAAATTTAGCACCGATGAGGGTTATACTTTTGATATGGGGCCAAGTTGGTATTGGATGCCAGATATTATCGAATCTTTTTTTGAAGATTTTGGCAGAAAATCGTCTGATTTTTATGAGCTTATTCCGCTTGATCCTCAGTTTGAAATGGTATTTTCGGATGGCGTGATGAATATTCCCGAGAGCTATGATGACATGATTCTTCTATTTGAAAACATGGAAAAAGGAGCCGGCAAAAAGCTGGAAGAATTCATGAAAGATGCTCAGATCAAATACGAAATTGGGATGAAAGAATTTGTGAATAAACCTTGTCATTCTTGGTTTGAGTTTATTTCACCTAAAATGGCAAAAAACGCTCTAAAGCTAGATTTGCTTACCAACTTCAGCAAATTTGTAAGAAATTACTTTAAGCATCCTAAGCTGATTATGCTGATGGAGTTTCCAGTGATCTTTCTTGGTGCTGCACCCAAAAATATCCCTGCATTATACAGCCTCATGAATTATGGTGGTTATAAATTGGGAACCTGGTATCCGATGGGCGGTTTTTCAAAAGTGACCGATGCGATGATGCAGATTGCTGTGGAAAATGGAGCTCAATTTCACTTTAATTCAAATGTAGAAAAGATTAAGGTTGAAAATGATAAAGCCAGCGCTTTGGTGGTAAATGGAGAAATTGTAGAATTTGATTTAGTAATTGCTTCTTCAGATTATCATCATACAGAAGATAAGCTTCTTCCTGAAGAGTATAAAAATTATAAATCATTGTATTGGGAGAAAAAGATATTTGCTCCATCATGTCTTATTTATTATCTTGGAATTAAAGAAAAAATACCGAACCTGAAACATCACACTCTTTTCTTTGAAAATGATCTGGAACTTCATACACACGAGATCTACGAAGATAAAAAATGGCCTACAAAACCTTTGTTTTATACATGTTGCCCGTCCAAAACAGATAAAGGCACTGCTCCCGAAAACTGTGAAAATATATTTCTCTTAATGCCAGTTGCACCAGGAATAGAAGATTCTGAGGAAATGAGGGAAAAGTACTTTAAACAAATGATCGCAAGATTAGAAAAACATACAGGAAGTTCAGATCTTATTTCAAAAATTGAATATAAAAAAGGCTATTGCATTAATGATTTTAAAGAAGATTATAATGCCTATAAAGGCAATGCATATGGTCTCGCCAACACCTTATCACAAACGGCTGTTTTGAAGCCTTCTATCCGAAATAAAAAGATTAAAAATCTGCTGTATACGGGCCAGCTTACTGTTCCCGGTCCCGGAGTTCCGCCATCTATCATTTCAGGAAAAATAGCAGCAAACGAAGCCAGTAAAATAAATTAATATGAAAAAATTGTTTGACGACCTTTCTTATAAAATAAGCAGAGAAACCACAAAGCAATACAGTACGAGTTTTTCTCTGGGAATCATAGCACTTTCCCCGAAAATCAGAAATCCCATATACGCAATATACGGATATGTACGTCTTGCTGATGAGATCGTGGACAGTTTTCATGACTATGATAAGCATAAGCTTTTATCAAGATACAAAGCTGAAACTTTCGAAGCGCTGGAAGATAGAATTTCTCTAAATCCTATTTTGCAGTCATTTCAGGAAACGGTGCACCGATACAAAATCGATCACAGCCTTATTCATCAGTTTCTGAAAAGTATGGAAATGGATCTGCAGAAAATAGATTACAACTCAGATCTATACAAAGAATATATTGTGGGATCTGCAGAAGTAGTGGGCTTAATGTGTCTTCATATCTTTACAGAAGGTAATATCACAGAATTTGAAAAGCTGAAGCCTTATGCGATGATTCTGGGATCTGCATTTCAGAAGGTTAATTTTCTTCGGGATATGAAGGATGACTATCAGATTTTAGGACGCTGTTATTTCCCGAATGTTGATATTTCGTATTTTGACAATACCGTGAAATCTCACATAGAAAAAGAAATAGAAGAAGAATTTAAAATTGCTTTAGAAGGAATTAAAAAATTACCGCCTTCTGCTAGATTTGGTGTATATCTGGCTTACCGCTATTATATTTCACTCTTTAGAAAAATAAAAAGAACTTCGGCCAGTAAAATCATTAATCAGAGAATAAGAATCTCAAACGGCAGAAAAATATCGTTAATGATGAGCAGCTATGTACAATACAAAACCTCTCTTTTATAAAGAGTACAATATAAATCATACAATATGATACACAAGCTTTATAGAGAACAACAGCTAAACTGTGATATAAAAACGGCATGGGAGTTTTTTTCTTCTGCCAATAATCTTTCTAAGATTACACCGAAAGAAATGAATTTTATCGTCCTTACCGAAATGACGGAGGATGAGATTTTTGAGGGGATGATTATTGACTACTATGTTTCGCCTGTTTTTGGCATAAAAATGAAATGGAAAACAGAAATCACTCAGGTTGATTTTCAAAAAAGTTTTACAGATTTTCAAAAAAAAGGACCTTACAAACTCTGGAATCATCACCATGAATTTATTATCAATGATAAAGGGGTTTTGATGAAAGATTCGGTAGATTATGAACTTCCTTTAGGTTTCTTGGGTGAAATAGCCCATAAATTATTTGTCAAGAAAAAACTTGAGCATGTATTCAGCTACAGGTATAAGGTTTTAGAAGAACGTTTCAATAAAAAAATAAAATAATGAATTTTCTGATTGTAGTAGCTACATTTTTCATCATGGAAGGGATGACGTGGCTCATTCATAAATATATTATGCATGGTTTTCTCTGGATGCTTCATAAGGATCATCATGATCACAGCAATGAAGGAGTGATGGAGAAGAATGATTACTTTTTCCTCATTTTTGCCTTGCCAACGATACTCTTAATGTATTACGGAACAATGCAGAATTTTAATCATTGGTTTTATATTGCCATCGGAATAGCACTTTACGGGATGGCGTATTTCTTTGTGCACGACATTTTTATACATCAAAGATTTAAGTTTTTACGCAATACAGAAAATCCTTACTTACTGGCTATAAGACGTGCTCATAAGCAGCATCATAAACATACAGGGAAAGAAAGAGGCGAGTGCTTTGGCTTTCTTTGGGTGCCTATCAAATATATTAAAATGTATTTTAATAAACATAAAACCGGATAAATGCTGCATTATACTTATCTATTGATTAATTTTTTCACGGTAATCATCTGTTTTGTTTTTTCATTTCATCCAAAAATAAAATTCAACAGACATTTTGCTGCTTTTTTTAAGGCATCATTCATTGTAGCGCTTGTATTTATTATTTGGGATATCTGGTTTACCAAAAGAGGGGTGTGGTGGTTCAATGATATGTACCTTTTAGGAATACGGATTTACAACCTTCCGATTGAGGAAATACTGTTTTTCTTCTGCATTCCGTTTTCATGTATTTTTACCTATTTCTGTTTAGATAAATTTTTTAAACTCGACTGGAAACCGTTTCCTGAAAAAGTATTTGTAATCATCTCTATTGTTTCTGCAGTAGGAATTGCGGTTTGCTTTCATGATAAAATCTATACTTTCATCACGTTTTTAACGACAGCGATAAGCATGTTTATTCTTTATTTTGTGCTAAAATCACGGTGGATCGGCAAAGCATCATTTATTTATTTTATATTGATGCCTGGCTTTTTGGGTGTAAATGGAATTCTCACCGGTACAGGTTTAGAATCGCCAATTGTAAACTATAATCCCGAGAATTTTTTAGGAATAAGAATGCTTACCATTCCGATAGAAGATACCGTTTACGGATACGAAATGATTTTATGGAATATTTATTTATTTCTAAAATTCAAAAAAGAGGATCAACTGATTTCTGAGTAAGAAAACAATTTAAAGCATTCCCATAACTTCTTCGATCAGAATTTTTACCTGTAAAGGTCTTTTCTTTTGATCAACTTCAAGTCTGTTGTACAATCCGGTTTTAACGATAACCATGTTTTTTTCTGGAATCATGATAATGAATTGACCTAAAAAACCATAGAAGAAACGGCATTCTATATCATTATTATTACTGTCACCAGCCCAAATAGTGTAGCAAAACGCATCGTTTTGAATAGTTGGTTTCAGCATTCTTTCGCAATATTCGGCACTGAGTAGCTGCTTTCCTTCCCACATTCCATTTTGCATAACCATTTGCCCTATTTTTGCGAGATCTCCGGCTGTAGCATGTACGCAACAAAATGCCTTTTCCATTCCTTTTTCATCGGTGCTCCATTTACCGGAGAATTCCATTCCTAAAGGTTCCCATATTTTTTCTGACAGATAATTTGATAAGCTTTTTCCTGTTATGCGGGTTAAAGCCAATCCTAAAAGCTGCGCCGAAACACTTTGGTACTCGTATTTTTTTCCAGGCATATTTTTTATTGCAATGCCAAAAGTTTGTTCGGCAAGATCACCAACAAAATACTGTTTTGAATTTTCAGCAAAGGGATGACGATATTCTTCATCCCAGTCAAACCCGGCCTGCATGGTCATCAGGTGGCGAAAGGTGAGATGTTTTCCGTACCTACTTTTTTTATAGCAAGGAAAAACAGTTGAAACCAACTGATCTTCTGATTCCAGATAACCGTCATCAATTGCACAGCCTGTTAAAATAGATAGAAATCCTTTAGCCATAGAAAAAGAATTCATCAACGAAGAAGGTTGATGGTCTTTCCAATATTTTTCATAGAGTAATTGATTGTCTTTAATAACTAAAAGTGATGAAGCCCGGGTCTTTTTCAATTCATCGGTAAGCCTTTTTGATAGCTGATGTTTATTGCAATCATCACTTTTCTTCCAGGCTTTAGGTTTGGAGCTCAAAATGATACGGGAAGGGAATTTTTTTTCATCATCAATGGATGGGGTAATTGGGCCTTTTTGTAAGTTAATACCAATAGCTTTAAAAATATATCCATAACCTGATAAGTAAATAAGTGCAGTTATTGCTGAAATTCCAACTGTTAATCCCGTTAATAATTTTTTCATAGGTTATGATGATGATTTATAGAAAAACTCCCGTTGAATTGGATATTCAAAAAGCGTTCCTCAGCATTCTGGAAATGTAAAATGCAACTGTAAACCTAAATAAAATACATGTAAATAGTGTTTGTTCACCAAATTTTAAATGTAAAACAACTCAATATTGAATAATTTAAACCTAAAATGGAATAGTCCTTGTATCAATACGTAACATAGAAAGCCGATTTCAGGCAAGAGGTAACTTCTGTTACTATTAAATACACCTAAACTTAAAATATTTATTATGGAAAAATTAACATCATCCGATGCTGCATCCTTATCCGACACACAAGGTTCAGCAGGAAATGAAAAATCAGGTTCTCAAAATGCAAAAGGACTCAATGATCCTACAAAAAAATACCCTAAACCTCCCTTTGAAAGACAATTTCAGCCCTTTCCGGGTTTAGCGCATAAGATGAATCCAGTTCCTGATCATGGCGAGGAATCTTACGTGGGCTCGGGCAGGCTTAAGGGGCGAAAAGCTTTGATTACCGGTGGAGATTCGGGAATAGGAAGAGCGGCTGCCATTGCATATGCACGGGAAGGAGCAGATGTTGTCATCAATTATCTGCCCGAAGAACAATCTGATGCTGATCAGGTTCTTGCATTAATTGAAAAAGCAGGCACTAAAGGATTTGGAATACCCGGTGATCTTCGGGAAGAATCATTTTGCAAAAAATTGGTTGAGGAAGCTGCAGAGAAATTAGGAGGATTAGATATTCTGATCAATAATGCGGGACATCAGAAAACCAATGAATCAATTTTGGATATCAGTACCGAAGCGTTTGACAGGACGATGAAAACCAATATCTATGCTCCCTTCTGGATTATTAAGGCGGCATTACCTTTTCTAAAACCTGGCTCCAGTATTATAGGTTTATCATCAGTACAGGCGTATGATCCTTCGGCTGATCTTTATGATTATGCTCAGACAAAAGCGGCAACAACGAGTTATGTAAAATCACTTGCCAAACAGCTTGGCCCGAAAGGGATCAGGGTAAACGGTGTCGCTCCGGGACCTGTATGGACGGCTCTTGAAATCAGTGGTGGCCAGACTCAGGAAAATATTGAAGTTTTCGGTCAGGACACAGCATTTGGAAGACCGGGCCAACCCGCAGAGCTGGCTTCTATTTTTGTACAGCTTGCTGCTGAAGATGCAAGTTTTGCAACAGGACAGATTTATGGTTCGGCGGGAGGAAGTGGTCAACCTTAATTATGTCAATATATAGTACAGAAAATAAAAAGGTACCACAGTTATAACGATTGTTTACCTAAAGGCCATCAATGGTATGGTGGTTGTAAGAAACTAGACTCATCACAAAAAATATTATTATGCACAACGAAAGAACAGTAGCAGTTTTAAACGATCTGCTAAACATTACAAATGACAGAATTAAAGGATTTGCAACGGTTGAAGACAAAGTTTGGGACACTTATTCGCCATTGAAAGGTGATTATGATCAAATGGTCGCTCAGTCTCAGGTAATGAAAGCTGAGCTGGTAAAATTAATTACAGAAAGAGGAGGTAATCCTGATGATTCGGGAACTACTGCAGGCGCCATTCACAGAGGATGGATAGACGTAAAAAATTCTTTCTCAGGAGATAAAACAGAGGCAACATTAGAAAATGTAGTTTTTGGAGAAGAAGCAGCTATTGATGCCTATCAGGATGCATTAGACAGCGGAGATCTTTGTCCGGAAAGTTCAAGAGTTGTGAGCGATCAGCTACATCATTTAAAATCTTCGTACAATAAGTTTAATAACTTAAACGAATTAAAAAATTAATTTCAGATAAAGTAATAATTCATTCATCTGAAAAATTGATTGTCGTAAAATTATAAGTCCCGGAAAGAAATTTCCGGGATTTTTTTATTGCTAGGCGCATCTTCTTTTACTTTTACAAATCGTTTTTTCTGGACGTGAAGATAAAAAGTAGATATGTAGTCTACTGTGATCATAAAACGTTAAGATCTTTTAGTGTTATATTTGATATTGATTAATCACAAAGAGACTTATGAATACCAAAAGAATCTTAATTTTTGATGATGATAAATCTATATTAGATGTTTTTACTATCATTTTTAGCGAAAATGGATATGAAGTGGAGGTTTCAGAAACTTCACACAATATTATCGAACGGGTTACCGACTTCAGACCGCATTTAATTTTAATGGATAACTGGATTCCCGATATCGGTGGGATAGAGGCTGTAAAGTTGCTGCGAAATCATAGTGAGTTTAAAGATATACCGGTAATTTATATCAGTGCCAATAGTGACATCAATACTTTGGCAAAAAAAGCCGAGGCAGATGATTATCTCGCAAAACCATTTGAGTTGCAAATTCTAGAGAAAAAGGTTGAAAAATTTTTAGGAGCAAATTATTAGAAATTTTATTCTTCAAAATATTATAATATATTAGGATCTGTAATTCTGAATGCAGTGCCTGCACTTTTTAGATTTACATAAAATATGCATTGCTATGATTCAAGTCATAATGATTGTCTTGATTTAGCATTAAATTAGTTAACGCCAAACAAGAATATAGTATGAAATCTCGCTGTACTTTCAGCATGCCCGTTTGTGGGGAAAAGCTGTAAGTAAATACAGGCTATTTCCAAAATAAGCTTATTGTATTTTTGAATTTTTATAAAATATTTAAATATAGGTTTTAAAAGTTCGATTCAGTATATATTCCATTGCCATAAACTATTCTTGTTTAAGTATAACATATTTTTTTAACAGTATTTTATTTAGGTTTCAAGATTATATTTAATAAAAATGAAGAATAAATTTAAAAACAGTTTTTTCTATAAAAACAGCTTAAGTCTCGTTCTCTTATTCCTGATGATAATCTGTCTTATTGGTCAGTTTTTCACCGGTTTTACTACTGAAAATAAAGAACTTGCGGAAGAAGGATTGACTCCATTGACTTTTACAGAATATTTTAGCAGCGGGCATTTTATTCAGGCAACATTTGAAAACTGGGAAAGTGAATTTCTTCAAATGATGCTGTATGTTCTGTTGACCATTTCGCTAAGACAAAAAGGATCAAGCGAATCTAAATCTTTAACAGAAGCTGAAGATATAGACAAAGAACCGCAGCCTCACCGTGATGCTCCGTGGCCGGTAAAAAAGGGTGGGATTTATCTGAAAATATACAATCATTCGCTATCTCTCGCATTTGCTATATTATTTCTGATCAGCTTTATACTGCACTTTTATGGTAGTTTTAAAGATCATAATTTCGAAGAATCAATGAAAGGTCTGCCACCGATTCGCTGGTATGAATATCTTTCTGAATCCAGATTCTGGTTTGAATCTTTACAAAACTGGCAAAGCGAGTTTTTGGCAGTTTTCTCGTTGGTAATCTTATCGATTTGGCTTCGGGAAAGAGGCTCACCTGAATCTAAACCTGTAGATATGGCGCATGATGAAACACCATAATTTATTTAAATTTAAGCTAATTACTATGAAACCAAAAAATATTCCCGGGGTTCCGCAACATTATAAAGGCAGTTTTCACGATACAGAAAGTAGTAAAGAAATTACAAATAATGAAGATGTCGACATCAAATTTGATCAACTCAAACAGCGGTTTTTATCGATTAATAACTGGCGGAAATATTGCCCCGAAAGTACTACAGAATTTAAACTTTGTGATTCTTCAGGAGAAATTGTAGATCGCTTACCAAAGATTTCAGACTACATCAGAATTGATATTCCGGGTCCGGGTGGAAGCGAGGGAAGATCTTATGATTGGGTACAGATTATTATGATCGATATGGATGTTAACGATCGCATCATGATACAATGCAGACCATCAAAGGATCCTATAAAAAAAAACAGTCGGAAAATTGCCCATTTCTATTCTAATGCGGCTACATCAACTTTTGTAATTTCAAAAGAGAAAAACTCTGTAAAGGCAGGAATTTATGGTAGAAATGAATATCCAAATTTAAAATCAGGATTTTTTAACTGCATCAGAAATCTTATGATTGCCATCGGCGGTATGCTCGGATTTTCAAAAATACAGTGGAAATGCCTTACAGAAGGACTTACAAACTTTGAATAATCTTGCATTTTGTAAGTTGTTTTAAGTGCTAATGAATATTTATAAAAAATAGATCCGATATGTAGAATATCGGATCTATTTTATTGATAAGAATAATATTTAGCTGTTTATTGCTTTTGAATTAAGATTGGTATCTGCAATTCTCGTCAGTAAATTGTCACAGTTTTTTTCTTCGTCTAATGTAGAAATTAAGTGCTTAAGACAATCTTTTTCTTTAAGAACTTTTGCAAAAGCTGCTAAAGTACCATATGTCGCGATTTCATAATGTTCAACTTTCTGAGCCGCTGCAATAATACCTGCATCACGAATAGCACCCGGTTCGGTTTCTTCCATAATGCTTTTTCCCTCATCTAAAAGTCCCTGCATCGCATCGCATTTTTTTGCCTGTGCTTTTTTCTTTAATAATTTAAAACATTCTTCAAGTCTCTTTACATGCTCTTTTGTCTCTTCCAAATGATCACCTATTGCTTTTTTCAACTTTGGGTGAGTTGCGTTTTTTTGCATTTTAGGTAATGCTTTAGCCAGGGCTTTTTCTGCCCAGTAGATGTCTTTCAGAGAATCTTCAAACAGATCCTTTAAATCTTTTGCTGCATCTTTTTTGGCAGGAGTCTTAGGAGTTGATTTTGACGACGTGGTGCTTGTTTTTTTTGTTGTGCTTTTTTTAGCATTTTTAGTTTCCATAAATATTTTTTGTTGATTGGTTCAGGTTTAAAAATTACAATTTTCAGACCATTATTAAGATGTATTCAAAGGTTGTAGGAATTACCGAATTAAAACTCTCAATATTGAGCTTTTTATTCGATATTATTCTTCCTCTTTCTTAAAACTGATCACTTCATACAGACCGTCGGATGAATATTTTTTACAGCTTTCATCATCAAACTGATCAGGGTTTTCGAGAAAAGCATCGATGAATTCTTTACTTTCATCTTTATTGGCAGGAGAAATCACGAGATGATATTGTTTAAGAACCGACTCGTCTGCAGTTTTCAGAGACTCTTTTTTGTGCTCCAAAGCTTCTTTATAGTTCATTTTTTCTTTGTTTAAATTTAATCTTCTTTACTTTTATATCGCTCAATATTCCTGAACTGGCTGTACGAAACACGCAACTGCTTCAGTTGATCTGCAATTACCTTTGAACTCTCCGCACAAAGATCACCGCTTTTCAGGGCATTATCATACGCTTCAATAGCATGTTTTTCACCAAAAACCACATTTTCAAGAGTTTCCTGATCATTGTTGGTAACCGGTAGCGAATTTTTGATATCGATCCAGGTACGGTGCAGGTTTCCTGCTAATGATGAAGTATCTTCGTCTGGTTTTCCACCTCTTTCCGTAATCAGATTGATGATCTCATTTTTCATTATTTTTGATTGGGAAATCATTTTATCGTATTCACCTTTAAGATCAGAATAACTTTCCCAAACTTTTCCTTCCACTCTTTCAAAACCTTTAATTCTGTCATTGGTAATGTGCAGCAAATCGTTGAGTACCGAGATTGTTTTTGAATTTTCCATACTAATATTTTTGGAAGATTAAACAATAAATATGCCTTCAAATAGTGCTTTGTGGTATGTATACGATTTTTTATTTAATTTAATTTAAAAATGATCTTAATTACAATAACAATTTCACAAGTAACAATGTGTGATTCACGGTTAAACTAAAAAATGTAGGGGTCTCTACCTCAACTAAATCTTACGTTTATGCGACTAATCATAAACTTTGGGATCGAATATCTATATTTTTGTACATGATTCACAAGAGTAGAATTTAGATTCAGGCTGCTTATAATCTTTTATATTTTATTTATTTTATGGTTATTAATGAAGAAATTCTTCTTAAAAATGGTGCTGTCATTCAGGAATACCAAGCTGGTGAAACAATTTTTTTAGAAAATTCACTCCCAAGATATTACTTTCAGATACGGTCGGGACTTGTTAAATTGAATACGTATAGAGATGATGGTTCAGAATTCATTCATAGTCTTCCTTCAGAAGGTCATTGTTTTGCCGAAACATTCTTATGGTGTGATGCCTCTTACTGCATCAATGCTGAAGCGCTTCATGACTCCGTAATTATTAAATTACTGAAGCCGGAATTTATGAAAATGATTGATGAAAATAAAGATCTGATGCAAAATCTTTTAAGACATAATGCTGAAAGAATGCTTTATCGACATAAAATGTTGACTACATTATCTATCAATAATCCTTCACATCGTATTTATAAAGTTCTTGAATATTTAAAAACGCATTATCAGGTAAATGAACCTTTCAAATTTGAAGTTCCTCTTTCACGGCAGCAAATTGCAAATATCACCGGACTTCGGGTTGAAACGGTTATCCGAACCGTAAAAAAACTTGAACAGGAAAATCTGGTATGCATTTCAAATGGTAGAATATGTTTGTAGTATCAAAAATACCCCCGCATTGCAGGGGTAAATTTTTATTTAATTTTGTCATAAATGAATTTGGTAACCATTGCACCAAAAATATAGTAACCGACGGTCATAAGTTTCTTTTTATTATTCTCGGCAACCGGCTGGTCATTTAAGCCCATCTTTTGAGGAAGAACAATAGCACCAATTCCGGCAGCAATTCCACTTGTGAAATTATAATTGGTTGCTGTAGTCCCGTAATAAATGGCATTGCTCACAATATCGCCTGCCAAAGTTGCAGCGTACAGTTTATCGGGATCAGAGATTTCAAGAGCTGTAGAATCGGTTACTTTTTTTAAAGCCTCTTCTCCAACTTCATTTATGTGCGGTACATTATCAAAATTTTTTCTCACAACTTCGTGGAGTAGATTGAGTGCGATTGCTCCTCCTAATCCGGCTAACATTTTTTTAAGCATATTATTTTATTTTTAAAGTTAATTTTTATCTTTTTGTTCATTCTTTTTAGGCTGCAAAATCATTCGTATCGAAGGATTATTGGTAATAAATAATCTAAACCATTCCAATGCCAGCCTTATTCTGTTTCTAAAGCCTGTTAATGGGATAATGTGTATAAAAAGCCACGTAAGCCATGCAAAAAAGCCAGTGTACGAGAACTGTGGAAGATCAACGACGGCTTTATATTTTGAAATAATTGCCATACTTCCCTTATCGTTGTATACAAAAGGTTGTAAAGGTTGTTGATTATAGAGCTTTCTAACGTTTTTTGCAGCTAATTTTGACTGTTGAATAGCGACCTGCGCAAGCTGGGGATGTCCTTTGGGAAAGTTTTTATCTGTTAACTGTAAACATAGATCACCCAATGCCCAGACATTATCAAAACCTAAAACCCGGTTGTATTCATCTACTAGCAATCTCCTGCCTTTTCCTACACTGGTTTCAGGAATTCCCTTTATTTCACGACCTATAACTCCTGAGGTCCAGATCAGTGTTTCTGTTTTTATTTTTCTTCCGTCTGATAATATTACATTTCCTTCCACATAATCTTTTACAGATACATTCAAAAGAATATTTACTCCCAATCTTTTTAAGTTATCGTATGCTGTTTTTTTTGCTGCGTCACTCATCGGAGCCAGCAATGATGGTAGTGCATCTATAAGATAGAGATGAGAAAGATTAAGCTCTATTTCAGGATATTCTTTTTCTGCTACATAACCACCCATCTCGGCAATCATACCTGCAAGCTCCACTCCGGTAGGGCCACCACCTGCAATTACAATATTCTGTAATCTTTCTGCTTTTTTTTCGTCTTCATTTCTTGATGCCTTTTCAAGGTTTAAAAGCAAGTGATTTTTAATGTATAATGCCTGGTGAATAGTCTTCATTGGAAGCGCACACTGCTGAACATTTTCTAAGCCAAAAAAATTGGTTTCTGTTCCCAAAGCAAGAATTGCATGATCGTATCCTATGGTACCGGTGTCGGTATCAATGATTTGTAGTTCTGTATCAATGCTAAGAAAACTTCCCATGTGATAATGCACATTTTCATAATTTGAAAATAGCTTTCTAAAGGGATAACTAATGTGTGAAGGTTCAATAAATGCAGTTGCAACCTGGTAAATTAAGGGAGGGAAGAAGTGGTAATTATTTCGGTCAACCAATGTAATGATGAAATCATTAGATTTAGCAATTGTTTTAATGAAATTAATACCGGCAAAGCCTCCTCCTACGACAACGATATGTTTTTTCATAACAGGATATTTTGATTTGGTGCGTTAAGTCGTATCCAAGAATAAGACCAATGTCAAAGAAAAAATAAGGTGTGGTACTTTTTATAATTTATCTTCAATAGTATGATTGAGGTCATAATCATTAGGGAATTATTAAACTAAATTTGGTTTCACCAAACATTACAAAATTACTTTTATGAAAACTTATTTTCTTTCAGCCCTATTTTTAGGCGCTACATTCATTAGTTGCGCAAAAGAGAAAAAAGAGGTAAATCAAAATGACAGTATGTCTACCGGAACATTACCCTCTGATACTTCAATGGCACTTCCTCCATCAGATTCAACTGCATTGAATGCTCCGCTAAACGCAGGATCTGCAAATACAAATGATTCTGATACCACATCAACACAGCGATAGATTTTTTCAGAGAAGTCTTACATGCATTATAATTCGTTAATTTTTAAATTAATGCTGTTATCTGAATAAAATGGTATGCTTTTTTATTTAAAGCATTAGAATTTTACATCAAAACAAGAAATACCAAATCAATCTAAACACTAAAAATTACAAAATTATTATGGATAAGAACATTCAAAAAAATGAAAAGCTAGATCAGCTAAAAGATCACACCACAGATAATTCTAATGAAAAATTAACGACCAATCAGGGCTTAAGGATTAACAATAACCAAGATTCTCTGAAGGCTGGTGAGCGAGGCGCAAGTTTATTAGAAGATTTTATACTTCGAGAAAAAATTACACATTTTGACCATGAAAGAATTCCTGAACGTATTGTTCATGCAAGAGGATCCGGTGCTCATGGAGTCTTTAAGCTGTCAAAAAGCATGGAAAAATATACTCAAGCCAAATTCTTATCAGGTATCGGAAAAGAAACCCCGGTCTTTGTGAGATTTTCTACAGTTGCAGGAAGCAGAGGAAGCACAGATTTAGCTCGTGATGTGAGAGGTTTTGCAATAAAATTTTATACGGAAGAAGGCAATTATGATCTTGTGGCCAACAACATGCCGGTCTTCTTTATACAGGATGCCATAAAATTCCCGGATCTCGTACATGCTGTAAAACCTGAGCCGGATAATGAAATTCCGCAGGCTGCATCCGCACATGATACTTTTTGGGACTTTATTTCTTTGATGCCGGAAAGTATGCACATGATTATGTGGTTGATGAGTGATCGGGCAATTCCAAGAAGCTTTAGAATGATGGAAGGGTTTGGAGTTCATTCGTTTAGATTTATCAACAGTGAAGGGAATGCGTTTTTTGTAAAGTTTCATTTAAAACCCAAATTAGGAGTTCATTCTGTAGCCTGGCCGGAAGCTCAGAAAATATCCGGTAACGATCCCGATTTTCACCGCCGTGATCTTTGGGAAGCTATAGAAAATGGTGCCTTTCCGGAATGGGATTTTGGGGTTCAGCTGATTCCTGAAGAAAATGAGCACGATTTTGATTTTGACCTTTTAGATCCTACTAAAATTGTACCTGAAGAATTGGTACCGGTTGAAATCATCGGTACGCTTACTTTAAATAGAAACCCGGACAACTTTTTTGCAGAAACTGAGCAGATTGCATTCCATCCGGGACACTTGGTTCCGGGTATTGATTTTACCAACGATCCGCTTTTACAAGGAAGATTATTTTCGTACACAGATACCCAGCTCTCAAGATTAGGATCGCCGAATTTTCACGAAATTCCTATTAACAGATCTACTCAGACTGTACATAATAACCAAAGAGATGGTCATATGAGACAGCAGATTGTTAAAGGAAAAGTAAGTTATGAGCCAAATTCAATCGGAGGCGGGTGTCCTTTTCAGGCGATGATGAAAGAAGGAGGTTTTGCATCGTACGGTGAAAGGGTAAGTGGTGCTAAGATCAGAGCAAGAAGCGAATCTTTTGTAGATCACTATTCGCAAGCCAAATTATTTTATAACAGCCAGTCTGAAGCAGAAAAAAGACATTTGCAAAAGGCTCTTATTTTCGAGCTTTCTAAAGTGACTATTCCTGCAATTAGAGAAAGAATGGTGGGTCAGCTTAATTTTATCAATAAAGATCTTGCTAAAAAAGTGGCTGATAAACTGGGAGTTGAAGTAAAAGTTTTAGAACGACCGAATGGAAGTATTCCTGCTGATCATGATGGTTTATCATTACAAAGTGCAGAGCGTGAACCAAGCCAAAAAAGATCTGAAGCTTTAAGTATGGAAAATACCGTAAAAGATTCTATTAAAAGCAGAGTTATTGCATTTTTACTTGCGGACGGATGCAATACTGATGCGGTAAAACAAATACAGGACAAGCTGGAAAGTGAAGGCGCTGTCGTACAGGTTGTCGCTCCCGAGATGGCTCCTGTAAAATCCGAAGATGGAACTTTATTTACTCCAAAACATTCAATAAGCAGTACGTCAAGTGTCTGTTTTGATGCTGTTTATGTAGCGTCAGGAGAAAAATCAAGCCATAATTGGATGCAACCGGATTACAAAAATGGAATTGTTGATTTCTTAAATGAAGCTTACAGACATTGCAAAGCCATTTATTTTGGTAAAAATACTGAGATCATCTATGACCGTACCGATATGTATCAAAAGAAACATAAAGATCCTGCGGTGATTTTAGCTGAAAACGAAAAAGGTGATGACAACTTTATAAAAGCTATCGCATCGCACAGAGTTTGGCACCTCGAACTTGAGAGAAACGGAATAACCAATAAAGAACACCAATCATAAAAATTTAAAATATGAAAGCAGCAGTTTTTCACGCACCTGGAAAAATAACCTGTGATACAGTTCCAGATCCGACTATTGAAGATGAAAACGATATTATCCTTAAAGTAACCTCTACAGCAATCTGTGGGAGCGATTTACACATGTATTCCGGAGGTATTCCGCAGCCAAGACCGATGGTAATGGGTCATGAATTCATGGGTGAAGTCGTAGAAAAAGGTAAAAATATTACCCATTTACATCAGGGTGATCGGGTAGTGGTACCATTCCCAATTGCCTGTGGATGTTGTTATTTTTGTGAAAATGATCTTCCCAGCGGATGCGAAAAATCAAATCCTGAAAATTACGGTCCAGAAGGAGGAATAATGACCGAAAAAGGGGGCGGAATGTTTGGATATACAGATTTATATGGAGGCTATAACGGCGGCCAGGCTCAGTATGTAAGAGTTCCTTACGCCAATTTTGGCCCGCGAAAAGTTCCGGATCTGCTTACAGACGAACAGGCTTTATTTCTTACCGATATATTCCCAACCGGATATACGGGGGTAATGTGGGGAGACCTTAAAGGTGGCGAGTCAGTCGCAATTTTCGGAGCAGGCCCTGTTGGCTCGATGGCAGTAAAAAGTGCAATCCTTCATAATGCAGGAAAAGTTATCGTCATTGATACGTTACAATACAGACTAGATCAGATCAAGAATCTTACAGGTTGTGAAACCATTCTTTGGGAAGATGCCGAAAGTACGATTGAGAAAATCAGAGCACTTACACACGGAAGAGGCGCCGATCTTTGTATTGATGCCGTCGGGTTTGAACCTGAACGGTCTTTGCTTGACAGAGCAAAAGCGGTAATTAATTTTGAAAAAGGCTCGATGAAGGTTCTGGAAGCTTGTATGAGTGGCGTAAGAAGAGGCGGTACGGTTTCTGTTTTAGGGGTTTATGCCGTGAATTATGATAATTTCAGGCTCGGACAAATTTTTGATAAAGGCATAATTCTGAGAGCCGGACAATCACCTGTTCACGCAATTATCGATAAATTATTAAAATATGTAGAGACCGGTCAGGTGCGTCTTGATGATATTATCACCCATCGATTATCACTAAATGATGTTGCAAAAGGGTATGAAATTTTTGATAAAAAAGAAGACGGCTGCGTGAAAGTAGTACTAGATCCTTGGTCATAATTTATCTAAAATTGATTGTATAAATTTAAATCAGATAACTATATTACATTAATAAGCAACGCTAATGATTTCATTGGCGTTGTTTTTAATTACAGAAAAATTTTTATGGTTATTGAATCTGAAAATTAATGGTATCAATAGTTTTCCTTTAATAATACACTCTTCCCTTAACTATTTTGATAAGGCTTTCGTTTTCCATTTTCTTAAAAGTTCTGATTACGGTTTCAATTCGTAAGCCTGTTAAAAAAGCAAGTTCTTTTCTTGTGTAAGGTATTTTGTAGGAATATCGTTCCTTATTCTGACTGCCTTTGAGATGATTGAGCACGGTAAGCAGTTGATGAGTTGCATCTTCTGATGTTAAACTATTCAGAAAAATACAGCTGTGATATGATCTTTCTGCCAAGTAATGAAGAAATTTCATCTGAATTTCAAAATCAGAGGCCAGCAATTTTAAAAGTTGGGAATGCTCTAATCTGAATATCGTACAATCTTCCATCAAAACAGCATTAACGGGATATTTGTATTTAGAAAATAAAAATATCTCTCCTATAGAATCACCATCTCCGTGAATACTCTGAATAAACTCTCTATTTTCTGTCTGAAAATTTGTGAGTTTTATTTTACCAGTTTTAATCTGAAAATAATAAGTAGGCGAGTTATTCTCTTCAAAGAGCAGTTGAGATTTTTGTAGTTGAATAATGTCTGCTCCAAAAGTAATGAGCAAGTCTTCTTGTATGACCATAACTCCTAATTATACGACTTTCACATAGCTTGTTTGTGAATAGACTTACCACAAATATATCAATTTAAAATTTCTTTGGATATGATTTGGATCAAAATATTTTTACACTGATTCTTTTACAGAAGCATTGTACTTGTCATAAAATTATTGCGATCATGGTAGCGGCATGTTATTATTACAGAATTTTTTAAAGTGAGCAACTGCCAATCTTTTTATGTGTAACTTTAAGTTATTGAAAATCAAATATTAAATTGTATTTGGGTCGTAAATTTAGGTTTTTTTTTAAAGATTTTCAAATATGACCTATGTCATATTTTATACTTTATTGATAGGCTACCTTTGAACCATACTATTTAAGAAAAATATGAATGCAATACTTAGGCAAGTTGAGAAATCTAAAGTTTTGAATATGAAGTTTCCTTTTAAAGTAAATCCTTCCATCGATTGTTAATTATTTGGAAGGCAGATAACAGGAACAATTTTATTTTGAATCATAAATTGTTATAGTAATAGGTAGTACCGGCAATAGTTGCAAGTAAAATAAGTGCGTTCCGAAAATTTCATAAGCCTTCTACTGCAATAACGCAGAATAAAGCAAACTTTAAAAATTACATTATGTCGATCCAGGAAAGTCTTTTGCATTCCGTACAAGCAATTGAAGAGCATTACAATGCTGGTGATTATATTTTTCGTGAAGGGGCTACACCGCAGTTTTATTATCAGATAGTTACAGGCGAAGTAAAGCTTAACAGTTATAAAGAAGATGGTAAAGAATTTATACAGGATATTCTTTCGGAGAATTCTTGCTTCGGAGAGTCTATGCTTATTCTCGGCAAACCTTATACGGTAAATGCCATTTCTCTTTCCAAATGTATTGTTCTAAAAATCGGCAGAGAACAGTTTTTTCAGTTGTTGCAGGAAAATCCTGATATTTTTATTGATATGTACACTACACTTTCAGAAAAAACTTCTGAGAAATTGGTATTGATGCAAAAAATATCGAGCCAAAATGCTGAAGAACGTTTGGTAGAACTGATGAATCAAATGAAAGATTCAAAAGAAAATAAAGATAAATATTCATTCGAAATTCCTCATACGAGACAACAATTGGCTTCATTAACAGGCTTGTCTCTGGAAACTACTATCCGAGTGATCAAAAGAATGGAAAAGAATGAAATTCTAATGATTAAAAACGGCAAAATATTTTATTAAAAAACAGGCTCAGATACACCTATCTGAGCCTTATTTTATATTTCTATATTACTATACATTAATATTTATGCTAAAACTACGGAAGTACCGGTGTCGGTGCGTTTCCTATTCCTGTAGTTCCGGTAGGACCCATATCATAAGTAATAGTCGGATTTACTGTAGTAAGCATATCTTTTCTGTATACACTTACACTTAGTCTTATCTCAGGGTTTTGGAAAAATACTCGATTATTATTTGGTACAAATTGTATACGCCATGTCCCATTCAGCTCGAAAGATCGCGCAGAATATTGAGGAATATAGTTCTCTGTAGTAGTATCTTGCGTAATTCTGATGTTAGAATTATCATTTACTCCTCTTACGATAAAGCCTCCGATTACAAGATAGTATTTGCTTGTAGGGATTTTAGTATCGAAATTTGAAATTCCACCGGGTGTAATGTTGGTAATATGATACACCGTACTGTTAATGGCACTGTAGTCTGATGTAGCCGGTACATATCTTTTAAGCGCTTTATCACTGTTGTCTCTTACTATTAAATACGAATTGGTAGAAGATCCAGTAAATGTTCCTGGATTTTCAAAATAGAGATTTCCGCTTAGTTTTGTGTTACCTGTTACATCGAGTGTCTGCGTAGGATTGGTATTTCCTATCCCTACGCCTTGTGCTTTATAGATTGCTGTGCTTGTTAACAGTACAGCTAAAAATAGTATATTTTTCATAATTATTATATTCCTATAGGAGCTGTACCAGCACTTCCCGTGTTGCTTCCATTCAAATTATACGTTACTTCACCCAGATTTTTAAAAAATCTCTTAGAATATAAGATAACATCAAATTTGTAAGTGTATTTATCGGTTGTATTTTCTGTGTTTAAGGTAGGGTAGCCTATTTTGACATGCCAGGTGGTTCCAGATTGGAAAGCATCAAATATAAAATGTCCCTTATTGTCATTACTTGTATAAATGCCTTTATTTCCCAGACTTGGAATTGCTTCAAAATTGGCAATAGTAATAAAATATTTGTCGGTAGGGATATTTAGATTCAGATCATTAAGATCATCTCTATATACATTTGTGATGTTGTATGGTTGTATGGTTACAGGAGTGTAAAGAGTTTCAAGAGCCACTACCTGTCCATTTACAGTCGCAGATTGAGGATCTGTACCTACAATAGTAAAACCTGAAGGATTGTTGACATAATTAGTCGGATCTATGGTGACTGATGTACCTATCGAAGTAGATCCTACAATCTCTAATTTTTCTGTAGGAGCGGTTGTACCTATCCCAACTTGTGCATATGTTTGAGCAGCAGTAGAAAAAATGCTTATTAATAATAACTTTTTTATCATGTGTTTATTGAAGTATTGGGTTGTTATCACTACCGGAAGAGGTCGAATTTACATTAAAAGGACCGCGTTCGGGAAAAATTTTAACGTAGGTTTTAGGATAAATCGCACAAACTAGAGTCCATGTCCCGTTTGTTGCTGCAGCTACTTCAGAATAATCTGCGTATAATATCCATTCGTTATTTACGCTTTTTACTCCGTAAGAAGGTATTGCAGTTGTGGTGCCTTTTACATCTCTGTCAAAATAAGCAGACAATACCATTACAGAATAATCTTGCGAATTGATCTTGGTATTGAAGCTTTCAACCCAATCTAGATTTGCATTAGCGAGTTTGTAGGTAATTATACTTGCCAAACCGGGCGATGCAGGCTGAGTAGGATCAATTTTCCTTACACGGTTATCTACAGTACTTTGATTCAGAAGTAGATAGCGGTCTTTTTCATTCGAAGTGATAAAAGGTAGCGTTCCGGTGATGATCTTAGAAGATTTGTAAGAACCGTTTACATCCAATTCAACTCTTGGCGTCACGGTGTTAATCCCTACCTTGCCATGTTGGGAGTAGAGGGAAGCGCTCCCCAGCAATAAGCAGGAGCTAATAAATAAATTTTTCATTCGTTTTCAGTTTTCAGCAGTACTAGGAATACCACTTAGTAAATACAAAATTAAATCTTTTTAGATAAATATATCGCAGTCATGATATTTATCATTATAAATTTTGAATTTGAATGATGCTGTAAGATGTAAAATTATTTTTTAAAAAGAAATTAATTTAATTAATGAACTGAAAAATAGACATTTATATAAACGGTGTTAAATTTATCTTAATTTTCAATTGTTTTAAAATTGAGAAATATTTTTAAATAAATATTTTAATCACATCAATGTGATCCAATTTTTACCCTAAATAACATCTGATAATACATTTAAACTAGATATTCTGTTGTTATAAATCAAACAACAACATCCTTAAACGCTTTTATTGTACCATCAAAAAGCTTAATTGTAATTTCCTGAGCAAGATCAAAATCAACTGCGTGCTCTGTTTCCTCTTTGTGATTATTATCGAGAATGGTAATCTCAAATGGCGTTTGCTGTACCCTTGCCAGTGTTCCGCTGTATTTATTTTTCTTTTTATAAACTACCGCAATATTTTCTATAGATTTTGTATGATTCAAGATGTTGTCCTTCAAATCGCTAGTAATATCCATGCTTTGCTGATTTATTATTGTGTAAAATATTTTACAAATAGTAAACCATTAAGCAGACATTTTAGCTTTTAAAATTAAGAATTAAACAAGCTTCATATATCATTATAAGAATCTTTCGTTTTCAATATTCTATATTCATTAGGAGAATATTTCGTGGCCGATTTAAAATATTTTCCGAAATGAGAATTATCATTAAAACCCAATTCGTAAGAAATTTCAGTAACCGTTAAAGTAGTATGCAGGAGCAGACGCTGAGCCTCAAGGATAACCCGATTTTTAATCATCTGACCGGCAGAAATATCGAGGCTTTCTTTAATCAGTGCATTCAGATAATTTGCGCTTAGATTCAGTTTTTCTGCATATTTTGACGTTGTTTTTAAATCTTTATAATGCTGATTGACCAAGTAACTAAATTTCTCTACAATTTCTTTTTTATGATCAACAGACCGATCGATACGATTCTTTTTATTTGAATTCCGAATATATTTCAGCACAAAAACCTTTAACAACAGACAGATAATTTCCTTTCGAAGTAATTTATTTTTAGAATATTCATGTTTTAGTTCTTCAAAAGTCTGAAAAAGATCTGTGGTGCTTTCCTCTGAAAGCAAAAGATAAGGAGCAACATCATTAAGCGCGGTATCGCTTTTTATCATTTTATTGCCGGTATACACATAATTGTAAAATGATTTGGTAAACATGAGAACATCCCCTTTGCTTGACAGAAAATCTTTAAAATGATACACCTGATTGTAATTAATGAAGAAAAACTTCAAAGGCTTCATGTCAAATTCCTGATCATCTATAACCAATGAGCCTTCTGCGTTTTTAAATAGGAAAACCGTATAAAATTTATTCTTAAAATGTGAATCTGAGTCACACTGTATTTTTGTGGTGAATTCGTCAAACGGCATAATGACAAACTCATTTCTCAGAGCAGAATGATTTTTAAGCTTGCTTAAGGTAATAGACTGAATTTTGTGATTCAAGATTGTACGTTTTTGCGCAGATATAAATATAAAAAAATACCGCAATTTTTATTGCAGTATTTCTTATTTTATTAAAAAAAATTAATTGCTATACTCTAATATTTTATAATGCTGAGCCTTAATTTTATTATCGACTATTTTATCGACATATTCGGAGCTCATCGCACGAAGAACAGCCATATAATTCATACTGAAATCAACGGTATCTCCCACATGATAATCATGCACGTTATCGCCAAGATCCAGAATCATCATATCTGAACTCGCTCCTATAATCTCAATTCCTAAAGAAAGTGGATTTATATTTTTCGGATCAATATCAAGAACTCCAATGTCAACGATTGCTCTTACAGATGTCTTACCGATGTTTTTTTCATCATAAATAGGAGTTTCACCAGTCAAATTAGTTCCAGCATCTCCTGCAGGAATCATTGGTTTTTCTGCAATTTCTATAATCTCTGCAGTGAGTTGAAAGACATTTTGATGCATACCTTTGATCGTCGAATCATTATAAACATCAGTGCCAAAAAACAACGTTTCTCCCACTCTGAAATGATTAATCCCTGAAGGTATTTCGTTTTTAAGAAGTAGAGGAATGGTAACTGATGAACCTGCTGATATAAAAGGGATTGCGGTATGATAAGATTCTTCAACAATCTCTTTAAAACGATTGAGTTTAACCAGTTTTTTCTCATCAGGAAGTATACCGTTTAGGCATTTTAGGTTGGTTCCTATTCCTACAATTTCGATGTTTGGTATTTGTAAAACTTCACCATAGAATTGGGATAGATTTTTCACCATAATACCTTCCCGTAATTCTCCCATCTCAACCATAATTACTATTTTATGTATCTTATTTTGTTGTATGGCTTCATCGGAAAGCTCTTTAATTGTTTCAATCTCTGTATTAAAACTTACATCTGCATATTTTACAATGCTTCGTGCTAATCTTTTTGCTGGGGGCTTAATGTAAACCGTTTGTGTTTTAGGTGATAGTTCTTTGATGTGTCGTAAATTCGTTAAACGCGAATCGCAGACTTCTTTGTCAGAAATATCTAACAGACATTTCAGAAACTTTTCATTTCCGCATAGCAGTTTTGCTACGACAGCCCATTCGATATGGTTTTCTTCAAAAAGCTGATTTAGATAATTGTAATTGTGAAGTAATTTATTGGTGTTTAAAGTAATATGTGACATTTTATTTTTTTAATCGCATTTCGAGATATTTACTAGTAAATCCCAGTTTTTTGTATAAATGGAATGCCGGATTTTCCGGTTCACAATGGAGTGCGATGTCTCCCTGTGACGAATCAATAGCTTCTTGCATGAGGCTTTTTCCTATTCCTTTTCCGCGCACCTCTTTGTCGGTAGCAATATAGACAAGTATATTTTCAGGAATATATCCACTCATTCCGGTTTTATTGACGACTACAGCACCAACCAAATGTTGTGTTTCTTCGTTTCTTGCTGTTATGACGTGACCGCCTGGTTTATTTTCAAATCCTAAAGCGTAATCAATGGCATCAGAAATATCTTTTTCCGGATCACCGTATTGTTCCAAATGGGTAAAAAGGAACTGAACGATTTCCTGTTTTTGGTTTGCATTGGTTCTGTTTTTATCTGAATATTTTTGTATTGTTATCATAAATTTTATTTTATCCCGGACATGGAAGAGTGATATCAAAAGCAGTACTGTCGTCTGAATTGATATTGCTCACCACTTGCCTGTTCTTTAAGAAAAGTAAAGGAATATCGGTATAGTTAATAATTTGTTTGAAAAAATTTTCTAAGAAAAAAGACTTCCAGCTGTCTTCATCTTTATAATTCAGAATAATAATATCGGCATTATCATCCTGCGAAAACTTCGAAATTTGCGTTGCTTTGTCATGAGTCAGTAAAAACTGCGAGTCATATTCTTGTGACCTTATGGCAAGATTTTTCTTGATTCTTTGATAGGCCTCTCTGATTTTCAGTATATCATCTTCATTGCTTATCCCAAGCAGGCTGATGATGCCTTTGTTTTTCTTGGCAATTGCAACTGACAGTTCAATTTTATCAGTTAAATCCTCCAAAACCCTTACCGGAACTAGTATTTTGTCGAATGAATATTTACCACATTTTTCGGGTACCAGTAAAACAGAGCAATTTACTTCGGTTAAAATCTGATAGGATAAGGAGCCTAAAAGTAACTGTGCGAAATTTTGTTGTCCCGAGCTTCCACATATCACAAGATCTACATCTTCATTACCAATAATATTGTTGATGCCATGAACCAGACTGTCATTTTTTATAATTGTTTTAAATTCAAGATCAGGATATTGTGTTTGTAAAGATGTTTCAATATCTGCTAAAGCCTGCTCGGTTTTCTTATAATTTTCATCGATTATATCTGCACCGATAACCTGTTTTCCGGTTCTGTCGATGATGGTGTGATTTGTAATATTATGGAATAATATAACTTTTGCTTCATGACGAGCGGCAATGTGTACAGCCATTCTGACTGCATTATTTGATTTCTCGGTGAAATCGACCGCCACTAAAAGTGTACTGATTAAATTTTGCATGATAGTTTAGGAATATTAGTTCAAAAATTAATATACAAAGGTAAAGAGCAGTGGTTTTAATTCATGTTAAGAATGAATGCGGTTATGGTATAATTTATCTTTCGATATTTAAATGTTCAAAAATTAATAGTGGAAAATAAGTAAATTTCTACGCCATAAAAATAGGCTAGTATCGTAGATGAGAATTTAGAAAAAATATAGCTTTATTAAGAATAATCTTTCAATAATTGTCTGTAGCTGGTAAGAATCGCAGATTTTGAAATAAAACCGATAAATCTGTTTTCGTCGTCAACAACCGGAAGGTGCCAAGTATCTGTATCGTCAAACATCTGGATAATTGTTACCGGTTTATCATTTAAATGAACAAGACTTTCAGGAATTTTTATCAGCTTAGAAATATTCAGTTGTTGATCTTCATTAAATAAGTAAGGACGAATATCATCCAATGTAACAATTCCTTTAAGTTTATACTCATCATTTACCACTGCAAAATTATTCTTTCGTCCATTGCTTATGAGGTAATACAGTTCTTTTAATGATGAATTTTCATTGATTATTTGAGAATTAAAATCAATAAAGTCTTTGGTTTGAAGCGAAGACAGAAGATTATTATCGTGTTTGTGTGTAAATATCTTGCCTTGGTCTGCCAGATTTTTTAATTCAGGAGAAATAGGAGCAAACCATTTAGCGATAAGATAAGACATTACCGCAACAATCATCAGAGGAATAAAAAGATCATAACCAAAGCTAGACTCCGCAATCAGGAAAATCGCAGTAAGAGGAGCATACAATACGCCACTCATCGCACCGGCCATTCCTACCAGAATAAGATTCGTTACCGGAACATCAGTGAAGCCTAAATTTTGACAGATAATTGCAAATAAAAACCCTACAGATCCTCCTGCAAAGAGAGAAGGGGCAAAGTTTCCGCCATTTCCACCGCTAAAAATGGTAAATGAAGTGGCAAAAGCTTTTAAAAGGCAAACTAAAACGAGAAATAGAATAACCGTCCATTCTTTTATTTCAAAATATCTGAAAAGACTGTTATTGATTACTGAATTGATATTTCCGTTGGTAAAATCTTTCACCGTATCATATCCTTCACCAAATAATGGAGGAAAAAGTACGCATAATAAAGAAAGTACAGCACCACCAAACATTGCTTTCCGAAGACGCGAAAGCTGTAAACCATTGATGAAATGCTCTACTTTTTGAGATACAACAACAAAATATCTTGCATACAGACCTGTAATAAGACCAAGAATCAGATAATAAGGAACGTTATAATAATTAAATGCTTCACGAGTATAAAACCTGAATAAGACATCTTCCTGAAGTAATATTCTTGACAGTAAACTTCCGCATACCGCTGCAACTACCAGAGGAATAAAATCTGTAAAGACAACTCCTGTAAGCAAAATCTCAAAGGCAAACATGATGCCTGCAATCGGAGCGTTGAATGCTGATGCAATTCCGGCAGTGGCGCCTGCAGCCAGCAAAAGTGTTCTTTCTTTGTAGCTTAATCGGTAGGTACGCGCATAATTTGATCCGATCGCTGCACCGGTAACTGCAATAGGACTTTCGATCCCGGCAGAGCCACCAAGCCCAACAGTAACGGCACTTTGTATAACTTGCGAATACATCTTTACATTCGATACGATGCTGGAGTTTTGTGCAATTTCGTATAATATAGCTCCAATTCCTTTCTTATCTTGTCCTTTGAATAATGCAATTACAATAGCAGCAGTTAAGACAATCCCAAGAAACGGAAAGACAATATAAAAGATAATCTGATATTCAAAATGTACCCTGTGGGTGATAAAATGATGAATATTGTGTACAAATGTTTTTAAAATAACCCCAGCCAAGCCTGCGGTACATCCTACCAAGATACCTGACAGGATGAGAAACTGATTTCTGCTTAGATGATTCTTGAGCCAATGAAGAATGATTTCGTAGCTGCGTGCTTTTTTGAGGCCGTATTGCTGAAAATCTCTTCTAAACTTAAGAAAACTTACGAATTTTTTTTTGTTGTGGAAATTCACTTTGAAATAAAAAATGAAGTAATTATTTAAATGCTTTCATGCAAAGGTATTAAAATGTATCGACAACATGTAACCGATATGAAAACTTGTCAATTAAAAGAATATAAAAAGTCATTTTGGCCAACAAGTGCTGTTGACCAAAATGACAGAGATAAAAGGACATTAAACAAAGAATAAAGCGCTAAGTTTTATGCTTAAGGTGTAGCAGAAATGTGGTAATAAACTGGAAAAAAAGAATCTAAACCTTTTTTGGAAATATTCTTTTATCTCTAATCAATTTATCTTAATCGACTATTTTTTTGGTGTCAAAGAAAAATTATCTACATACACCGCTTGATGTATTCCATTCAACATAACTTTCACGCCTAGATGTGAATCTTTCTTTAAAGAAATATCAAATGTTTTTTTAACTCCCGTTATTTTTGAAGATTTAGCTATTGAAACATACGATTTAGCATCAGAAGCATTGTTGATTGAGAACAATTCTATTGTAGTTTCTCCGCCGTTGTCTGAAGCATCAAGCGTTAATGTATATTTCCCGGCTTTGATTTTTGGAGTTACCAAATACATATTTTCTCTCGGGCTGTTCATCGAGTAAAATACGATTCTTTTTTCACTGCTGTAAAGCATTGCTTTTCCTGGCTTTGCAGTCCAGCATTTGTTAATTTCTTTCCAGGAGTCAAAATTTTCTGTAAGTGTTGATACTGTTTTGCACTGTGCATTTACGGTTACTAATCCTCCAAAAGCAATCAATCCTGCAAATATTATTTTCCTCATGATTATTTATATATTTTAAAGTAAAAATAATTAAAAAAGGTTGTATCAGGATGTCATTGTTTAATGATTTACGTTAGCTTTTTACTTTTTTATTATTACTGTTGAATTATTATTTTTAATGCTTTATTCAAACATTATTATCAACAACTTTAGAAATAAATTAGATAAAGTTACAGTGCATTCTTAACGATTGTTCCCAATCTTTTCAAATCATTATCAAGACTATCGTCCCATTTTAAGGCAAAATTCAGTCTCATGCAATTATTAAACTGATCGTGTTGCGTAAAAATCCGACCGGGTGCGAAACTTATGTTTTGTTTTAGGACAATATCGTACAGTTGTGCCGTATCAATTCTGTTGTCTAGTTCCAGCCAAAGTACAAATCCGCCTTGTGGCTGAGATATTTTGGTGTTTTCAGGGAAATATTCTTCAACCGCTCTTTGATATTTCAGGCAGTTGGTATGGAGTGTCTGTCTAAAGCCTCTCAAATGATGGTCATATCTTCCATTTTCCAAAAAATCTGCAATTACTTCTTGGTAAAGAGGTGGTGTTGATATTGTTTGAATAAGCTTTTGTCTCAAAATCTTTTCTTTATACTTTCCCGGTGCAACCCAACCGACTCTGTAGCCAGGCGCTAAAGTCTTAGAAACCGAGCCACACCACATGACGATTCCTGCTTCATCAAATGCTTTGCAGGGTTTCGGTCTGCTCGTCCCGAAAAACAGGTTGCCATACAAATCATCTTCTATTAACGGAATATTGTGATACGTAAGCAATTCTACCAATTCTTTTTTTCTTTCTTCAGGCATTAATGAGCCTAAAGGATTACTGAAATTGCTGATAAAACAGCAAGCGTCAACTTTATGAATAATTTTTCGGAGTGCATCTATATCAACTCCTGTAACGGGATGGGTCGGCAATTCAATCACATTCAGATCCATTGCTTTTGCAATCTGTATAATTCCAAAATAAACAGGGCTTTCAATCGCAATCGTATCGCCTCGTTTTGTGACTGCCATCAGACAATTAAAGATCGCATTCATCGCCCCTGAAGTAGTTACAAGATCGTCTTCAGTAATTTTTCCTTCTAAAACGAGAGACCATTTTGCAATATTTCTTCTTAAGTTCAGACTGCCTTCCAAAGGTTCATAAGCAGTTCCGCTACCTTCCAAATTTCTTATTGTTTTAATAACTCCCTTATTTAATTTTGCAATAGGCAGTAAACTGGCATCGGGAACTCCTAAAGAAAATTGACGGATGTTTTTGTAATGCAGTGTGTTGAATACTTTACTGATAAGATCTTCCGGTTCACATTCTTTATCTGAAACTTCCGGCTTGCTGATCGAAGGAAGCGCAAATTTTCTTTGTGACGTTTTACTTACATAATAGCCCGACTTTGGTCTAGATTCAATAAGAGATTTGCTTTCTAGTTCCAAAAAAGCCAATTTTACGGTATTTAGACTTACATCGTATATTTTCTGGACAGAACGTATTGAAGGCAATTTATCACCAATTCTTAAAGTTTCCGACAGAATTTGATCTTCTAAGATCTTTGCAATTTTTATGTATAGGATTTCCTTCGTCATTATAGTCTGCTCTGTTTTAAGTAAATTTATTAAAATTCTATTTCTAAATCTCAAATAATGAATAATAGAAATTCGGGATCAAATATTAATCTGTTTTTTTTACATTTATCTGGACCAATTCAGCCAATCTACTATTCTGTTGATCGAATTTTTCATGCCTTTACAATCCGGTTCTTTTTGTGAAAAATACTTTTGCTTTGAATGATTAATAAATCTGTTTTCCAGGTCTCCAAAAGAATATTCAGGGTTGATGATTGCTTTGAAAACAATTTCACCAGAAACATCAATCGTAAAATATGAATAACCGATGATGATATTTCCTTCGACCAGCTTATAGACTGGGAAACCGAATTCTTCTGTAAATTTAGGTTGATTAAAATTTTTGTTTTCTTTTTCTGATCGAGCAAAATAAAGATCAGTTATTTCAGTTAAATCGGAAAGATGTACGGGTTCAAATGTCACGTCTGTTTTCTCTTTTATTATTGTTGGCATATTGTTGTATTCTGTAAACAAATTTATTTACAAAAGCCAAATAATTACAGATACAGAAATGAGTTATTTGATGGATACAGTTTTTGTTATTCGCCCTTGTGTCCGGCAAAAAAATCAAGCATTGTTTCTAATGCATTTTCACTGTGCATGCGTTCTCCATTTTCAAGTGATTCTTGCGCCATTTGGGATGCTCTTTTAAACATATTCATTTCATATTCAGCAATAGCGCTTTCTATAGAATTAAATTGGGAAGAAGTTAAAGCTTCGCTTAGTTCTAACGCATCAAGCATTGCCATATTTACGCCTTCACCTGCAAACGGAGGCATGAGATGTGCAGCATCGCCAATGATGGTAATATTTTCAACAGTTTTCCAAGTTTGGTCGAGAGGCATGCAATAAATTGGTCTTGGGATAAATGGAGTAGAGCTGTTTTCAAATAATTCATACCAAACAGAGCTCCATTCAGGATACTCTTTTTTAAACCATGTTAGAACTTCATATTTATCCGAAAAATTGATACCGCATGTTGTCGCCCAATTTTCCTCAGTTTTAAAACTGGCATAAAAACCAATCTCGCCATTTGCTTTTTGCCCCATCAAAATATCCTTCTTGTTACCAAAAGCCATTATTTTTCCACCACGAAGTATTTCAGAAATGTTTGGAACCTTTTTTTCTGCTCCATAAACGTTGCCTTCAAGCATGGTAATACCCGAATAGAATGGTTTTATATCGGTAAGAAATGTCCGTATCTTTGAGTTGGCTCCATCAGCACCGATCACAATATCTGCATATATACTTTCCTTATTTTTAAAATGTAGCAGCCAACCTTCATTTTGCTTTGTCATGGAAAGAAAATGACTGTTCCAAATGATGGTTTCAGGATCTAAAGATTCCAGTAAAATTTTTCTTAAAACTCCTCGGTCTATTTCCGGACGAAAATGCTCATCTCCAAAATTTCCCTCTTGTTTTTGACCGTGATCGCTGAAGAATATTTCTGCTTTATGATTTGTAATGGTCGATTGATCTGCGCCCACCATAAAATTGTTTTTAAAATCATCCAGCAGACCTGCTTTTCGCAATGCTGCCAAACCCGATTCATCATGCAGGTCGAGAGGGGAGCCTTGTACTCTTGCATTTTTATTTAAATCTCTTTCATACACTTTTACGTCAACACCTTTCAGTTGTAGGAGTTTTGCCAATGTCAATCCACCCGGACCTCCGCCTACGATAGCTATTTTCTTATTTTTTAACAACATTATTTTTAAATTTTATACTGCAAAATTACTTCTGGCTGTACACTAAAAATTGTAAAAATCGGTCGTTTTCGTTTTTGTGTAATTCTTTTGGCGAAACACCGGAAAGTTGTTTTATCTCTTTGATGAAATGAGATTGGTCTGTGAAATTAAGTTGTGGATAGAGTTCACCGTCTTTAATATGGCTGAGTGACGCCTGGAAGCGGAGTATTTTACAATATGCCTTTAAGGAAAGCCCAAATTGCTGATTAAAATAACGGTTGATTTGTCTTGGGCTCCACGATATTTTTTCGGAGATTTCTTTAATAGGAATCTCGCCATTAGATTCAAAAATTAACTGAAATAATCTGCGTTTTCTTTCATCCGTCTTGTTCGGCAATATCTCAGATATTTTTTGTGTAATTTTTTCGCAGAAATTATCAAAGTCATTCAGATCATCAGCAGTGATTCCCCAAAAATTACTCTCCAGTTTTTTTCCTGAATTCAGAATATCAGCAATTGAATCATTAAAGATATATTCAATAGCGAAAGGATTAAAACTAACTGCAAAAAAGTTTGAAACTTCGTGATTAATGGATTTAGGCTTTGTTTCCAGCCCCAATAATGCAACTGTAAATGTATTATCATTTAACTTTGAAAATATCAAATCAACTTTTCCATTAGGAATAACAACAGCATTATTTTGATGTGAAATATTCTGCAACGAAGAAAAACAATAGACAAAATCTGCTAAAGACCGATCAGGCTCAACCAGTTTAAAAGTAAGTTTTTCTTGCATGTTGTATGTTTATCATTGCACCAAACAGATGTTTGTTATTGGCAAATTACATTTTATTTTTATTAAGCGTAGAAAATTTTCACTAAAATAATCAAGTACGTACTAAAATAAAAACCATGGCTCGAAAGTCTTGGCCATGGTTACATTATTTATTTTTCGATGAAAAAATCAGAATGTTGATGCAGGAGCGGTATCATTATTCAATTTACGGTTGACTTCATTCTTTTTTCCTTTGGCAAAATCATAACCAATTCCCAGAATAAACATATTCCTGTTGTTGTAAATATTGGTTGTTGCAGAGTAGTTTACCAAACTTTCGTCAAGGGTCTTGGTTTTATATCTTGATGGCATTCCCAGCCAGTACATTCCGGTAGTGAAGGTCCACTCTTTCATTTTATAATTGGCAAAAATGTGATTTTGATTTTCGTTGGTACTCAAAAAAGCGCCGCTTAAAGTATAGACAGGAATATTGAACATATAAGTAAGGCTTAAATTTTTATATTCTGAAGAAATGGTAAAATTGTTTCCGAAATAATTGTTTTTAAGCAAAGCGCCTGAGTTTGTTTTTACACGTTGCATTGTAGGATAAATATTGGCTTTAATAACCAATAACCTGTTTCCAAAAGGCTTTACAGATCCTGTAAACTGAACTCCCGCTCGAGAACTAAACTGAGCATTTTCGTATGTTAATGCATATTGAGTATTGTTATTGTACAAAACATAGATACTGTTGATCGCATTGTCTACATAATTGTAGAATAAATTGGCATTAAAATCAAAAAACTTATTGTTGTAAGAATAATTCAAATTATTATTCCATGCTTTTTGTATATTAAGATAAGGATTTCCTGTAGATACAATATTGGGAACAACCTGATTGATATTCGGGCTTAGTGATGCGCTTCCCGGGCTGTACGGCGTATAGCTGCTTGTGAATCTTAAACTCTGATTTTTTTTGAGTTCGTATCCCAAGATAATTTTTGGAGTAATTGTCCAGTCATCATCTGTTGTTGCTGCGGTTTTATTATGAATATTAGTTAAACCTAAACCGATCCGATACATCAGTTTTTTACTTTTCCCTGCAAATTCCGAATAAAGATATTGAGTTAAATAATTAACAGAATAATCAAAATTCCCAGCTAAATTTTCAAGTTTATTATCAACGTTATTATTGTCTATTCTATATCCTGTGCTTAGCTTTCCTGCTTCGAAATCGTGTGTATAGGCAACTTCACCTACAATGCTGTTTTGCTTGGCTTGTAGATTCATATCATTATCAAAAACAATATTTCCGGAGCCAATTACCCATTCTTTATCAACTTCAAAACTTTCGCTGGTATAGGAAGAACCTACAATATTGAAACTAATTTCGTCTGTCTTACTTAGTTTTTTAGAAAAATAAAGATCGAGCTTTGGCGGATTGTAATTTTCTCCGCTGTATTGCGAAGTTCCGTGCAGTTCTGAGCTGTTATCTTTAGTGAAAATACTTTGACCATTTCCTTTAGAGAAATAATTGAAAATATTCATTGAAAATTTTGCCTGAAACACATAATTATCCATTAACGAATTTGTGTATCTTAAAGCAATATCCTGATAAGTATATCCGAAATGATCTATTTTATTTTCATTGGTATTGTAATGAGAATTCTGCAAAGTGTAATCGTAGACTCTATTGACAGCACGATTATCATAATCTCTGAAATTGAGTGCATATTCTAGACCTATATTATTTCTTCCGTTTGTATAATTTGCGTAGGCCTGGCCGTTGACGAAACCGGTCGTTAATGCAGAGCTCACAGAAGTTCCTGCTGCAAAACCAACTTCCGGATTTCTTGTGATAATATTAACCACAGTATCTGCTCTTGTTGCCCATCGGGTAGGAGGAGTGTCATAATACTCAACTCGTACTACATTTTCCGGTCGTATGCCTCGAGCCTGTAATTCTGTAGATTCAACCCCATTGATTAACAATAAAAATTTACCGCCTTTAATACTTGTAATGCTGCTGGAAATAGGATCAAACTGAAGCTCAGGTAAAGTCTGGAGTAAATCATTTGCATATCTGGCTTTTTTTAAAGCTTCCTCGTCAAAACTGTAAACTGCTTTGTCTATAAATTGTTTTTTACGCTGTGATTTTATCAGAACTTCCTGTATATCTTTGGTATTTTGAACTGTATCTTTAACTGTCGGAGTACTGTTTTCCTGGGCAAAGGCTAAGCTGCCTATTATTAAGAAGGCTAAACTTATTTGTTTTTTCATGTAGTTTTTTGCAAATATTATCAGCGCCAAATTTAAAACAACTGATTGTCTTAGCAAAGTAAATTTCACATTAATTGGAATAATCTTATTGTGTTTTCTCAAGAAAGTTCTGTAATCGCTAAAAATAATTAATAAAACTATTACTTTATTGTATTGTGAAAGTTCAAAAAATTGACTCTTCGTTTTTTACTCTTAAGTATTGGGATATTCCTTTTTTAAATTTTTGTCTAAAATAAAAGGTACGAAAGGCAGTACAGATCCTACGATGTAGATAATAATTCTTTTAATGCTCCATCGGTATTTCAGAGAATTGATAATGAGAATTGCCATATAAAACAAAAATAAAATCCCGTGAATCCAGCCAAAATATTTTACAGGCTCCGAAATATCAAGTATGTATTTGATGGGCATCGCAATAAAAAGGAGAATTAAATAAGATATTCCTTCGATAATTGCTGTTTTGCGGTATAGATTAATCATAAAAAATGAGTGGTTAAATGTTGATTTTATGTCGGGAATTTTTGTTTATACGGTTTTACAATTTACGGTAAGTTTTTAATATTCAAAATTAAATTATATCGCTAATGTTATCTTTTTGATAAAACATAGGAAAGTCTTTTTTTAGAATTATTTGGAATAATTGGCAAGAGTACTCAAATATCGAAATAATTCTGAGTTTTTAAGTTAGCTCCATTACTTTTCAATTGTCCGCAATGCCTTTTTGATAATGTAAGCAGTTTCTTTTGTGGGGCTTTCTTGCTTCCATTTTTCGCAAAGATGTTTCACAAAATCCGGTTGTGTTTTGCTTGCATCATTTAGCCAATTACCAACGCTGTCTTGTACATATTTTGATTTGTCAGATTTCAAAGGTTCTAAAATTGCCAAACCCAATTCAGGATTATGTTTTAATTCTTCAATATGTTCGCACCAAACGCCTCTCGGTCTTGTTGCTTCGCTGGCAAACCGTCTCACGTTTTCATCTTTGTGATTTGTCCAGTTTGATAATATTTCAATACTTTTTGTTAAGTCTTTTGCAATGCTTGACCTTACAGCTAACCAACAAATTTCTCTTACCCCAAAATGCTTATCCGCTGCAAAACATTGAATTTGTTCAAGCTTTTGACCGATGTCTAATGTTTGATTTTTACCAATTGTATAAGTCGCCCAACAACGGATTAAATCTGACGTATGGTTTGCCATAATTGTCAATATTTCGGTGTCATCATTTTTTAATGACTGCTCAAAAAGTCCCATTCCCATTGCTTCGTTAATGGTGTTTACAGTTTGTCTTTTCAGGTTTTCAATATCGGTTAATATGGGTTTGAAATATAGAGTTTTGCCCAATTGTTTCAATAAATTTTCAAGCAAAAGGCGCTGGTCAACAGCTAACCATTCCAGTAAATTTGCTGTTTCAATTTCTCCACTATTCAACTGTTCCAGAATGTCTTTAGGAATATCTTTTGTGGAACGAGAACCTTTGCGTTTTATTTCTGTCATAGCATTCTAGCATTTTTTAATATTAAGTTTTTACATCCACAAATGTATAGAATGTATTTATATCCTTATATTATGATTAATTTTGCAAATCTCGAAAAGCTTTTTAATATTGGCAATACCGCATATTTTTAGCACATAGGGATAAAAAAGTCAATCATATGAAAATAGAGGAAAAAGTCGCTGAAAATAAAATTTGTCCGTTGGAAATCGCTGTAAATTCAATCAGCGGAAAATGGAAAATTCCTATTGTCTGGCAAATTAATGAAGGCAAAAAACGACCAAGCGAATTTTTGAGAGGAATTGCCAATGTTGACAGGCGTGTTTTAAACAAACAGCTCAATGAAATGATTGAGGATGGCATTTTAACCAAAGAAAGTTTCAACGAACTTCCGCCAAGAGTGGAATATTCTTTAACCGAAATTGGCGAAAAACTAGTTGAAATTCTTTGGCAACTAAACGATTGGGGAAAGTTATTAATCCCGGAAAAAGAATAATCTAAACTTATATAAGATATTTCTTGAGACCTTCCATAATTCCCTGCCAAAGCATGCTGAAAAAGCTTCTTTCGGGTTCACGCTTTTTGTCAATAACCACATGCCCCGGTTCTCCTTTAGATTCGTTTTTCACAAACCAATTGGCAATCGTATTTAAGAATTTTCTTTCGTTTCCTTTTTTATTCAGAAAGTTTACGTACATGTCATTGTATTTGAAATAAAACTTTCCTGCAATACCTTCTTGGGATCCGTAATAATCGAATTTTAAATAGTCAATATTTCCATCCAAAGTAATATTTAAATACGGGCGCACAAACAGATTGACATTCTCAGCAGAAAGCTTTTGTATGTCTCCTTTGATGGTGAACTTGTCGGCGAGATCTTTAACATCAAACTTCCAGTTTACTTTAGTTTCTGCTTTTCCGTAAAAATCAAAAGATGCATCAGTATTGATTATAGTAGAACGACCTTTTATTTTTGCATTATTTACATTCGTAATCACTGCCTGGAAATTATTGAAAGTCAGTTTTCCCGGAATATTGCTTTTTTCAGCATCTTCTTCATATTCCAGATCTGAGTTTTTAATAGATATTTCTTTAATGAATAATGGAATTTTCACATCACGTAATTTCTTACTGAATAGATATCTTACCGCAATATCATCAGGTGGGGCAAGATCGTGGTAAATATTGCAGTGTAGACCATCAATGCTTATTTTGCTGAGATCGATACTGCTGTTTTTACCCAGTTGTGTATTGTGATCTTTGATGTTGATCTTTTTTACTTTAATGGTATACAAATCGCTCTCTTTGGCAATTACTTTACTGAAACCTGCTCTCGAATATTTTGGAAGATAATTGAATTCGCTGATGTCCGTATTTTTTCCGGTAGTTTTTATTTCTGCAACTTTCAAATAATAATATTTGCCCGCATCCAGACGAATATTCTTTGCATTAACATAATTTTTTTCTGTTTTGAAAGGAATGTCTTTTTTAAAAAGCTCAGTATTGCTAAATACTTTATCAACTTTAATATCCAGTTTTCCAATGGCAAGCTTTTCTACATTCTGCTTTTTTTGTGAAATTTTCCCGTTATTGACACGGATAAAACCAATATGAGCGGTAAACGTTGGTGGAGTAGTAGCTTTTTGGCTTTTTTTCTTATTTTTTGATGCCGATATAATTTGTACCGAGGGGTTATTTACTTCTATTCCGTCAAGTTTTATATCAAGATTCTGACCGATATATCTGCTTTTGTTATTTAAAATTTTAATCTGATCTGTGCTTACGGAAAATACATCTTTTGTACTGCTTTTCCCCAATGCTAAAACCTGAAAGCCATCAATCGTAATATTGGCATTACGCGAAGCAATACTTTTAATTTTCACAGCCTGTAGCTCATCTGCCTTAAAGTAAATATTCTCAGCTTCGATATCGTGTTTGGTAAAGCGGAAAGGGATTTTTTCCTTAACTGTATTTTTGTCAAAGACGATATCACTCATCTTAAAATTAAAATTTTCAACGGAGGCCGTTTTTTCTTTATTGACCTGAAAAACATTGATTTTCCCTTTTTGAAAAGTAATATTTTTTAAACCGATCTTCAAGTCAATTTCTTTTGAATTATTACTTTTGTCAACTGTGTTTTTTCCGGTAGAATATACTTTCAGATCAGGTTCGGTAAAGGTAATATCAGAAACGATCAACGAATCCTGACTGATATTAAAGTCTTTTGCAGCCAGATTTTGTGTTGAAAAATCAAAAACATTTTTAGAATTATATTGAGCTACTGCCTGGATTGGTTTTAAATGAAATTGAACGAGCTGCAGTGTTTTATTGGCTGCATTAATTTTCTTTGCATCAATTTCATAAAAATCATTAACGCCAATCTGTACATTTTCTGCATCAATTTTAAATTCTGAAAATGCAATCGGAATTTTGTTTCCGCTGGCGCTTTGTTTAATATCTTTTAGCAATACATTGATTTTTTGCCCTTTAAAAACCGTTTTGCCACGGCCATTTTCAATAGCTGCGTTTACGTTATGTATTGCAATATTATTGATGTGAAGATCAATTTTTTTATTGCTAGGCTTTTGGTCTTTCTTCAAAGCGGCAAGCTTTATTTTAATATCAGAATCAGTAAGTGTAAACTGATCTGCATGATATTTCTTACTGAAAATTGCTTTCCAAATACTTAAATCTGTAATGTTCAGATTTTTTATCTTTCCATTGATTTGAGTAATGTATTGATCTTTAGGATTTTTTGTTGTAATTTCAAGGTCGTTCACAGTAAGATTACCTTTCAGTAAACTTAATTTGAAATCTTTAAGCACCACTTTGTATGGTGTTTTTTCATTGATGAGATCGGGAAGTTTTTTTTGCAGATAAAAATCTAATGCAAATGGGAATATGGCCATTAATGTCACAAATCCCAGAAAAATCCAAAGAATTATTTTTTTTCTCGGTATCTTCTTTTTTAAAAGTTTTTTTTCCATCATTTATAAATGTGTCATATTCAATGATAAACAAAACATGTTCCAAATAATAGAATTTCTTATCTCAATAGATTACAGGTAATTTTATTTTTGAATAATTAAAAATAAGGCTGATTTTATGGGTAAATAATCTTTTTTTATTTTTAAAATATTTTAAGGCACATATCTTGATTTGTAGTCATCAAAATAATATTATCATGAACATTAAAAGAATTTTTGGAACTATTCTTACTGTATTAGGAATTGTTGGTTTAATTTATGCAGGATATGAATTAATTAATAAAAGCACTGCATATACAACACTTGCAGTCGCAGGTATAATTGGCTTGATTTTCTTCTCCTCGGGGATAAGTCTGGTCAAAAATACTAAAGACGAAGGTTAATCTCTTTATATAAAATTGAAATAATAGTATTATTTCAATTTTTTTTGTTTTTATATCATACGCTAATCAGTTCATTTTGTTTAAGGCATAAATAAAAAATAAAAGAACAAAAATATCTTCTGTATAGGATTATGGCATACTATCTGTAATACAACAGACAGCAAAATTAATGTATGGAACAGATTTTTATTAAGGTGGCTTTTTGCCAAAAGTGTAGCGGATATCATGCTTCAACCTATGCGGATGTGTCTCAAAAAAATAATCCGGAAATTATTGATCATTACTTTTATCATGGTGAACCATTCTTTACTTTAAACCAATCTAGTTTTAGTAAAGCTGAGCAACTTGAATATACTACCATAAAAACAGTTCAGCTGAATGAACACAGGAAAAATGATCTTAACTATTGCGGATGCAAGAAAAAACTAAAATCACCTTTGGTGACTCAAAATATAAGTTTCTCTGAGTCATCAACGCAGGTACCCAAATACGAAGAAGTTTCAGAAGTTGAAATTTATTTTAGAGATGTTTATCGTCTTTCTTATAATTTTCATTAATATACTGATGAAAAAAACTTTTAAAAAAGGAACTGAATAATATTCGGTTCCTTTTTCTTTTTTATATCATTTAATTTCCGCATACCAAAAAGTATAGACTTATCTCAGCATAAGCAAAATTCATATTCTTCTAGAAATTGATGTCAAAAAGCAATTGAGTTTACACTATTTTGGGCACAAAATCAGTCACAAAATTGAATATTTCCCTGAATTATTCCACTAAATGATAAATTAATGCTAAACAGAAAATTCTTTTGCGAAAATAGTACTACAATTTGTAATCTAATTTAATATTATGAATTATCATTTAGAATTGTTGTTTTATCGTTTATTTTGAACGTTTTAAAATGAAATTTTATCATCTTAAATTTAACATAATGCTTCCAAATTTTTAGATAAAAAAGGAATATTTCTTATTTGTTTTTAAAATAAATTACTGCTTTAAGTTTACTATCTATCAAGTGGTTACAAATTAAATCACCAATTACAACACAAGAATTTTATTTTTTGGTACAGTAATTGAATGTAAGATCACACAGCTGAAAACCCGCACTGGTAAGTGCTTTGGGAAAATGGATAAGTTTTAAGGGATCAATAATCCTTTACTTATTCTACTATTTTTAAACAATAAATTAAAATTTTTATATGAAATCAAAACTAGCAATTTTATCGCTGGCGATAGCGTTACCAGCTACTGCATTTGCACAGGATTCACTTCAGGTTACAAACAATGGTGAGTATCCTAACACATTTTCTTCAGGATCTGCTAATGTGCAGCCTTTTACTCAATCTGCAAAGAGATTTAATGATTGGTCAATATCCTTTGGTGGAGGTGTTCCTTTAATGCAGTCTGCTGACTTAACTTCTATTAAAAATGGAGGCGGAAAAAATTTAATTGGTTATTCAGCTTATTTCAGTGTTGATAAAGCGATAACACACGCTTTCGGACTTAAGTTACAGTACGATCGTGGCGAAACAAGACAAGGTTGGTTTAATACCAAAGATGCTGCACCTGCAAATGCTGCAGCTAATATGCAAGTTGGGGCTAGAACTCAATACGATGCAATCTCTATTTTGGGAGATATCAACTTCTCAAATCTTATGAGACGTGTAGATAACAAATCTCCTTACAGATGGGCTTTACACGGTTACGCTGGGATTGGTACATTAGCGTATAGAGCTTACCTGAAAGACGATGCTGGTCAAAGGTTAATGACTGAGGTAAAACCATTCAAACTACAGTCATTCTTTGGACAGGCTGGTGCAGGTTTAAAATACAAATTATCTAACAGATTGGATCTTGAAGGTAGATTGATGTATGTAGTGACTACTGATGATGAATTTGATGGTGGTGGAGCGCAGTATAGCGACATTAACAAGAAATCAGACCAGACTTCAGATAACTTCTTTAATGCAACTTTAGGTTTGACCGTTAACTTAGGAAAACACGAATCTCACTTGATGTGGCATGACCCAATGCAGGAAATCTATTACAGAACTGAGGTTTTAGAGTCAAAAGTAAATGATCTTGAAGTTTGTAAGAGCGGAGATGCCGATAATGACGGTGTTTGCGATGACTGGGACAGACAATTAGATACTCCAGCAGGAGCAAGAGTTGATGGTTCAGGTGTTGCACTTGATGTTGATTTAGACGGAGTAATTGATCTTTTAGATAAATGTGTAACAGTTCCTGGTCCTGTAGAAAACAACGGTTGTCCGGTTGCTACTCAGGAATCTGGTGTAGTTGCAGAATCTGAAACTAAATTAGATGGAATTGAATTTGAATTAAACTCAGATAAAATCTTATCAAACAACACTCCGATTTTGAATAATGCAGTAAGCTATATCAATTCTTCAACTGGATCTTATACTGTTGTAGGTGCAGCTGATGCAAGAGGAAGCGAAGAGTACAATAAAAAACTATCTGAAAAAAGAGCAAATAATGTAAAACAGTATTTGATCAAAAATGGAGTAGAATCAAACAAACTTGATGCACAAGGAAATGGAAAAACAGATTTGAAATATCCTGAGTGCGATCCAGCTTCAAAATGTCCAGAATGGAAAAATAAAGCAAATAGAAGAGTGTATTTTAAAGCAAAATAAAAATAATAACTTCTTTTTATCCGAGACTGTCATTTAATGGCAGTCTTTTTTTGTGCACTATAGTCAAAATTATTCAGCTACTTAACGTATTTAAAGAGTAAAATAAGCTCTCTTAAATTGATGAAAAGAGCTTATGATATTAAAAAAACTAGTCGTTATTTATTTAACCTCTCTTTTATAATAAGCTAAACCAAAAGGATTGGTTCCGGCTGTAATCGTTGTTCCTGCAGTTAAAGTAGTTCCGTTAATTGTATAGGTTGATACAGCTGTTGCAGCACCTCCTGAATGGGTTACAAACATTTTTTTACCGTCTTCGTTTACCACAATATTATGTGGGGTTGCATTTAAGGCCATTAATGGCATTCCGTTTTGCATTCCTGTTGTAGCATTGATAGAATATAATTGCTGTCCTGTAATATTGGTTACAAAAACTGTATTCAGATCGGCTGAAGGAAATATACCGTGTGCACCAGTAAATGCATTGTTAGAAATCAGACTCAGATTACTACCGTTCAAAGCATAAACTTGACCCGACTGGCAGGCAACAAATAGTTTGTTAGTATTTGATAAATGATACAAATGTGGATCTTTCCCTACATTTGCTTCTCCCGTTTTCGAATAATCTGAAGTAGAATACATATAAACTTTATCGGGCATTGCTGCATCAGCATTAAAAACCGAAACATAAGCTTTTGTTGCATCCTTGGTTACAAATACATCATGTGGTTTCATGCCGACATTAATTGTTTTAACAACAGTATTCGTGTTTAGATCGATTACAGAAATAGTATTATCGATATCGTTACTCACCCAAAGTTGCTTTCCTAATCCATCTGCCCACATATGGAAAACCCCGTTCCCAACATTTATAGAACTTTCAACTGCTTTAGTTTGAGGATTGATGATGTGAATTTTCTTTCCTGCTCTGTCACCAACAAATATTTTGTCTTTGGCAGGAACATAAACCACATACATTGGTTCAGAACCGGAAATTGCGACATTGCTTACCTGGTTAGTGACAGCATCGATAAAGCTTACACTTCCTGCACCTCTGTTTGCGACCACTACTTTTTCTTCGTAGACTTTAGGAGCTTCGGGGTAATAGTAGTTGTCATTTCCACAACTTGTGAAAGTAACCAATAAGGCGATTGGTAGACCGAAAATTAGATTTAATTTTTTCATTTGTATTGTTTTTAAGTTAAAAAAATAGAATTATGCTTTACATTTATTAATGTCGTTAATGATTATTGCTGGAATAAGGAACTGAAGTTTTGCTAGATTGTGTTTTTAATTAAAAGACATAAGCCTTTTTACTAATCTACAACAATTCGACGGAATGAGCTAATATTCAACTATATAAATAATGAAGCAAATCCTTTTTCTTAATTTTAAAACAATTATCATTCGATTAATATTTTTTATAAGTCTTTTTTGTTGAAGTTTAAACATAAATAGTCAGCTTCATTTTATCTGAATTTTTTATAAAGACAAAAATTATTAATCAATAACTCAATTTTAGTTATAATTTTGAATTTTATAATTTACACGATTGAATACTATTTTAATTATCGATGATGAAGCCAAAATAAGATCGCTTCTGTCACGCATCATCAGTCTAGAAGGCTTTGAAGTCTTCGAAGCAAGCAATCTGAAGAGCGGATTAAAAAAACTCGAAACCACAGAGATCGATATCGTGATCTGCGATGTCAAACTACCTGACGGAAACGGAGTAGAGTTTTCAAAGATTATAAAAGATCAGTTTCCTACTGTAGAAATCATTCTTTTAACAGCGTTTGGAAACATCCCGGATGGAGTTCTCGCCATCAAAAATGGCGCTTTCGATTATATTACCAAAGGTGACGACAATACCCGGATTCTTCCGTTGATTTACAAAGCTGCTGAGAAAGTTGCGCTTAATAAACGCGTATTGCATCTTGAAAAACAACTCAACCGAAAACAGTCTTTCGACAGCATCATCGGAAAATCATCAGCTATTACAACGGTCGTGGATTCTGCAAGAAAAGTCGCAACTACAGATGCAACCGTTCTTTTGACAGGAGAAACAGGTACAGGAAAAGAAGTTTTTGCGCAAGCTATTCATCACGCAAGTAACAGAAATAAAAATAATTTTATTGCTATCAATTGTTCTGCTTTCGGGAAAGATTTGTTGGAAAACGAACTCTTCGGTCACAAAGCAGGCGCTTTTACAGGCGCATTGAAAGAGAGCAAAGGTATTTTTGAAGAAGCCAATCAGGGAACTGTTTTCTTGGATGAAATTGGTGAGATGCCGTTAGATCTGCAGGCAAAACTATTACGTGTTCTGGAATCTGGTGAATTCCTTAAAGTAGGAGACAGTAAACCCACTAAAACCGATGTAAGAATTATTGCAGCAACAAACAGAGATATTGAAACCGAAATTGAAAAAGGAAACTTCCGTGAAGACCTTTATTACAGAATCAATATTTTTCAGATAAAACTTCCTTCGCTGCGGGAGAGAGTTGCAGATATCGAATTACTTGTTAATTTTTTTCTGAAAAGTTTTTCCCTTAAAACAGGTAAAAATATAATTTCAATGTCATCTGATTATTTAAAAGCTTTAAAAAATCATCCTTGGAAAGGTAATATTCGCGAACTTAGAAATGTAATTGAACGAAGCGTTATTCTTACAGATTCCTCTGAACTGGGAATAGAAAGCCTTCCCTTAGATATTTCGGTTTTCAATAACGAAAAAGATTCTGCGCAAACGAAAATAATGTCGGCTTTTTCTATGGCAAGTGCCGAAAAAATGCAGATCCAGAAAGTTCTCAATCATACCAAAGGTAATAAAGCCGAAGCTGCCCGATTACTCGAAATCGGCATTGCCACTTTATATAGAAAGGTGGAAGAGTACAAAATTTCTTAGAAAATAATTTCCATTCTGATAAAGACCCTATCATTTTGATAGGGTTTTTGTATTTTAAAACATTTTAAATTTTATTTAAATAACTGTTTTTCAATATGTTATTTGTTTGTTTTTTTGAAGGGAATAAATCTTGGCATTAATGATTCAAAACAAATTAAAATGAATCATACAGATGCTGTAAGAGAAATCGTAAAAATCATTCCTGAATCTCAGGAAGAATTTAAAGAATCTTACAAAACAAAAACACCGTTTATGGTGATCAGTGTTTTCACCAAACAGATCAAAAAGCTGATTAAAAATCACGATCAGAAAATTCTGATGAAGTCGATTACCAAGATGAATCAACTTTACAGCAAAGGAGATCAGGCATTAAAAAATGCTATAGAAAACATCTTCATTTACTCTTTAGACAGTCTTACGTTTTGTTGTGAACCTTCCTACAAAGATTTGATTTTTTCTAAAATGTCACCAAGTCTTCAGAACAATTACTTACGCCAGGTTTATAAATCCGGAATTTAAAAAATTAAAAGAAATGAAATCCCCATCATTAGGAAATACAAAATTGTATTGAAGATACAGCGATTGCATAGACCTTTAAAAAACAATAAAAATCTACATATGAAATCAAAAATCAGAAAAATAGGAGACTGGAAACTCTTAAAGTCTACCCGCGAAAAACATAATCTGGAAGTGATCACGATCAATATTGCCGTAATCTTGGGTGTGTTTGTAGCCGCTGCAATGTTGCAGGTTAATTAAAATAAATACAAAATGACAACAATTATTCTATTAATCACGGCAATTGTGCTTTTCGTTTTGTTTTACCGTGCCGTTGAATATTTCGACAAAATTTAAATTGAAAAAAATGACCATACTGTTTTTTATATCAATAGCCATATTCGTTTATATCTGCTATGTGCTCGTAAAGCCGGAAAAATTTTAAAATATTTAATAAGCAAATGAACCGTAAGATAATGCATCAAGTAAAAGAGTGGGGAATTCTGATTTTTTGGATCAGCTTCATCATCGCTTTTATGTACCTGATAATTACCGTAAAAGAATTTGCATTAATTCATTAAACAAACTATGAACACTGAAATTTTAGGCGTTGTAGCGATGTTTGTCATAACATTGCTGTTGGCGATACCTTTTGGAAAGTATATTTCAAAAGTCTTCACAGGAGAAAAAAAATTTTTGGATCCTGTTTTCAAACCCTTAGAAAAACTCTTCTACAAAATATCAGGAATCGATCCTGATCATGAAATGAACTGGAAGCAGCATTTAACAGCACTTTTAACCATTAATTTCCTGTGGTTTTTTATCAGCATGCTGATTTTGATGAATATGAGCTGGCTTCCGCTCAACCCCGACGGAAATCCCGACATGTCACCGGATTTAGCTTTCAATACAACTATTTCTTTCCTTGTCAACTGTAATTTACAGCATTATTCAGGTGAAACAGGGTTGAGCTATTTGGGGCAAATGTGGCTGATGTTTCTTCAGTTCGTTTCCGCTGCAACGGGAATAGCTGCTGCAATTGTTATTTTTAAAGCTTTCAGAGAAAAATCCACAGAAAAACTAGGGAATTTTTACGACTATTTCCTTAAATCTACAACCAGAATTCTATTGCCACTTTCATTTTTAATGGCTACAGTATTGGTTTTTCAGGGGATGCCAATGACTTTCAACGGAAAAGATAAAATGATAACCCTTGAAGGAAAAAATGTTGAAATTTCTACAGGACCGGTTGCCGCATTTGTACCTATAAAACATGTGGGAACCAATGGTGGAGGTTTTTTTGGAGTAAATTCTGCGCATCCGTTAGAAAACCCAAGCTATTTTACCAACATGGTAGAAATGTTTGCGCAATTGATCGTTCCGATGGCGATGGTTTTTGCATTCGGGTATTTTATACGAAGAAAGAAATTCGGATATATGATTTTTGGAGTCATGACGATAGGATTTCTATTGCTTGCAATACCAACTGTTATCATGGAAATGAACGGAAATCCTGTCATCGGCGAAATGGGAATTGATCAGTCATTGGGCGCAATGGAAGGTAAAGAAGTACGTTTCGGAGCTGCCGCATCAGGTTTTTGGAGTATTGTAACGACTGTAATTTCTACCGGATCTGTCAATTCTATGCACGACAGCGCAATGCCGCTTTCAGGAATGACTCAAATGCTTGCCATGATGGTGAACGCTTTCTATGGCGGTGACGGCGTGGGAATTCTCAATATTTTTATCTATATCATTCTTGCCGTTTTCATCAGCGGATTAATGGTTGGCCGTACGCCTGAATTTATGGGTAAAAAGATCGAAGCCCGCGAAATGAAAATTGCAATGATCGTAGCACTTTTCCATCCGTTTCTTATTTTGGTTGGAGCTGCAATAGCTACTTATTTCCCGGAAGTAGGAACTTCTACACTCAATAATCCCGGATTCCACGGTTTCAGCGAAGTTTTGTATGAATATACTTCGTCAGCGGCCAACAACGGAAGCGGTTTTGAAGGTTTGGGTGATAATAATCTTTTCTGGAATATTTCTACAGGAATAGTTTTGTTGCTCGGTCGATTCTTACCAATAATAGGTCCGTTAGCAATTGCAGGGTTACTGGCCAAGAAAAAATACATTCCGGAAGGTGAAGGAACGCTGAAAACAGATACTTCCACATTTGGTCTGATGACTTTTGCGGTGATTGCGATTATTGCAGCATTGGCTTTCTTTCCAGCATTGGCATTGGGACCGATCGCAGAGTATTTTTCACTAAGATAAATTTAAAAATAACAGAATTAAAATGACTCAAAATAAATCTTTGTTTCAAAAAGAATTAGTTCAGGAAGCGTTGAAACAGTCTTTTGTAAAACTGAATCCGAAACTAATGTTTAAAAATCCGGTCATGTTTCTTGTATGGCTCGGTACATTAGTGATGTTTTTTGTAAGCATCTGGACTTTGACAGGAGAGAAATCTCAGGGAAGTTTTGGATACAATTTCACGGTTTTCATCATTCTTTTACTCACCGTTTTATTCGGAAACTTTGCAGAAGCAATTGCCGAAGCAAGAGGAAAGGCACAGGCAGACAGCTTGCGTAAAACCAGAGAAGAAACGCCTGCAAAACTTCAAAATGGCGAAACAATTTCTTCATCTAAATTACAGAAAGGAGACGTTTTCGTTTGTGAAGCAGGAGACATTATTCCTTCTGATGGAGAAATCATTGAAGGTCTTGCTACCATAGATGAAAGTGCAATTACGGGCGAATCTGCTCCTGTCATCCGTGAAGCGGGCGGCGATAAAAGTTCGGTTACCGGAGGTACAAAAGTTTTGTCGGATAAAATTGTTGTACAGGTTACGACACAACCCGGCGAAAGCTTTTTAGATAAAATGATTGCTTTGGTAGAAGGTGCTTCAAGACAGAAAACACCTAACGAAATTGCATTGACAATTTTATTGGCAGGTTTTACATTGGTTTTCATCATCGTTTGTGTGACTTTGAAACCATTTGCAGATTATTCTAATGTAACCATTACGATTGCTTCATTTATATCGCTTTTTGTTTGTTTAATTCCAACAACGATTGGCGGATTATTATCTGCAATTGGTATTGCAGGAATGGATAGAGCATTACGAGCTAATGTTATCACAAAAAGCGGTAGAGCAGTGGAAACGGCTGGTGATATCGATGTTTTACTTTTAGATAAAACAGGAACAATTACCATCGGAAACCGTAAGGCAACAAGTTTTTATCCGGCTCATCAAATTGATGAAAAACAATTGATAAAAGCAGCGGTCTTAAGTTCAATGGCAGATGAAACCCCTGAAGGGAAATCAATCATTGAGCTGGCCGGAATTAATCCTTTAAGCTATGAAATCAATAATCCACAATTTATCAAATTTACTGCAGAAACAAGAAGTTCAGGAATTGATTATGATGGAAACCGCATCCGAAAAGGAGCAACCGATGCCATCAGAAAAATATCGGAAGCTGCTGGAAATATTTTTCCACAAGAAATAGATTTAAAAGTAAAAGAAATTTCTCAAAACGGAGGAACACCTTTGGTAGTTTCAGAAAATGAAAAAGTTTTAGGAGTTATTGAGCTTCAGGATATTATTAAACCCGGAATAAGTGAGCGTTTTGATCGTCTTAGAAAAATGGGTATTAAAACCGTTATGGTTACAGGAGATAATCCCCTTACTGCAAAATTTATTGCCGAAAAAGCAGGTGTTGATGATTTTATTGCCGAAGCAAAACCGGAAGATAAAATGAATTACATCAAAAAAGAACAGCAGGATGGTCGTCTGGTTGCTATGATGGGAGACGGGACTAATGATGCTCCCGCTTTAGCTCAGGCAGATGTAGGTGTTGCAATGAACAGTGGAACTCAGGCTGCAAAAGAAGCCGGAAATATGGTTGATTTAGATAATGATCCTACCAAATTGATTGAAGTTGTAGAAATTGGTAAACAATTGCTGATGACGAGAGGAACATTAACGACATTCAGTATTGCCAATGACGTTGCCAAATATTTTGCGATTATTCCGGCATTGTTTATCACCGCAATTCCTGCGTTGCAAGGTTTAAATATTATGAATCTTCACAGTCCGGAAAGTGCAATTTTATCGGCGGTTATCTTCAATGCGATCATTATTCCGATATTAATTCCGTTAGCATTAAAAGGCGTGGCTTATAAACCAATTGGTGCATCTGCTTTGCTGAGACGTAATTTATTCATTTTCGGATTAGGTGGAGTACTGATTCCATTTGTCGGAATTAAAATTATAGACATTATCGTTTCATTATTTTTCTAAATATCTAATGGCTTGGCAAGAAGAAACTTTATCATCAACTCACATTTATTCCTTTTTTAACAATTATAATTCTTCTTGCCATTTGCCTTAATAAAATCATTACAAAATGAAAACACATATTTTGCCCGCAATAAAACTGACTGTTTTATGCATCATCCTTCTTGCAATTGTTTATCCGATATCAATTTTAGGAATTGCTCAATTTTCGACCAATCAAGGAAAGGGAGATTTAATCAAACACAATAACAAAACCTTTTATGCAAATATTGGGCAGTCGTTTACCAGTGACGGATACTTTTGGTCTAGACCTTCTGCGGTAGATTACAATGCTGCAGGCTCGGGAGGAAGTAACAAAGGTCCGTCAAATGAAGAATATTTAAAACAAGTTGAAGCTCGTATCGACACTTTTATGATGAAAAATCCGGGAATAGCAAAATCAGAAATTCCTGCAGATCTGGTGACGGCAAGTGGAAGCGGACTTGATCCTAATATCTCAGTACAGGCTGCAAAAATTCAGGCAAAAAGAATTGCTAAAAACAGAAATCTGTATGAAAGAGAAATCAATAACCTGATCGATCAAAACACAGAAAAACCTTTGATTGGCTTGTTTGGTCCTGAAAAAATCAATGTTCTAAAATTGAATGTAGCACTCGACCAATTGGGTAGAAAATAATTTTAAAAAAAATCGTATTATCAACTTGAATTTTTTTTTAAAATTTGTCTGATAAAAATTAAATGCAATTAGCAGGTCGCTCCACTGGAGCTCTAATTCTATAAACTAATATTTGCTATTAACAGTTCGCTCCTATTGGAGCTGTATTTAATCCCATCGGGATTTACTGTAAATAGACAAAATGAATTTCCTAAAAAACGAAGCTCCGGAGGAGCGTGCTGTTAATTTATCTATGAATATATTATTCATCAATTTGTTTATGTTTTTCATCGGACAACAATGATTTTTTCTTAATGAAATTCTCCCACACTTTTTAATTTAAAATAAATGAAAAAAATACTTTTTGTTTTGCTGGCTGTATGCGGAATTACAGCATCTGCACAAAACGATTCAATCAATAAACCACTTACAATAAGCGGGTACGCTGAAATTTATTATACAGCAGATTTTAATAATCCTAAAAACAATAACCGACCGGGATTTGTGTACAGTCACAATAGAAATAATGAAATTAATATCAATTTAGCTTATATAAAAACGGCGTACAATACAGAAAATGTGAGAGCAAATCTGGCTTTAGCAGCAGGAACGTATATGAATGCCAATTATGCGGCTGAGCAAGGTGTAATGAAAAATGTTTATGAAGCTAATGTAGGTTTAAAGATCTCCAAAAAACATAATTTATGGATCGATGCAGGAATTTTTCCTTCCCATTTAGGATTTGAAAGTGCGGTAGGGAAAGATAACTGGACGCTTACGCGAAGTCTTTTTGCCGATAATTCTCCATATTTCGAAACCGGCGCAGAAATTTCTTATACTTCAGAAAGTGGAAAGTGGTTTGTAAGTGGTTTGATCCTCAACGGTTGGCAACGCATCCAGAGAGTTGATGGGAATTCTACGCCCTCATTTGGACATCAGTTAATATTTAAACCTAATGAAAAATTAACCATTAACAGCAGTTCGTTCATAGGAAATGACAAACCCGACAGTATTCGCCAAATGCGATATTTCCACAATCTGTATGCGGTGTATCAAATCAATGAAAAGTTTGGAATCACTGTAGGTTTCGACATCGGAGCCGAACAAAAATCAAAAGGAAGTGAACAATATAATATTTGGTACACACCGGTTTTAATCGCAAAATACAACGTTACAGATAAATTGAGTTTTACGGCAAGAGGAGAATATTATCAGGATGAAAAAGGTGTTATTATTTCAACAGAAACGGAAAATGGTTTTAAAACTTTCGGATATTCTTTCAATGCAGATTATCAGATTTTGCCCAATCTTGTCTGGCGAACAGAAATCAGGAATTTAAACAGTAAAGACGCTATCTTTATGAATCGAACAGATGAGTTTAATAAAAATAGTCTGACAGCAACGACAGCGCTGGCCATTTCATTTTAGTAAATAATTAATCTGATCTTTTTTGAATAGCTATATAAAATTGACCAAAATTATTTCCCCGGCCCTAAAGGAAGTAGTTTTGGTTAATTTTAAAAGAAGTTTTCCACCCTTTAGGGTCGGGGAAAAGAAAACTTTCTTTAAAATTTATGTCTGAATGAAATTTAAACCATTAAGGAAATTAATTGATTAAGAATTTTTAAGAATAGATAAATTAATCCAAGCATGCAGCTTAATTCACCTTGTGAATCTTAAAAAATCAAAATTATTATTGCCTTAAAAACTCAATGCTCTTAATGGTTTAATAAATTTTCAACCGTTTTTAAACAAATTATTTCTAAATGAACGAATCACGAAAATCTGCAGAAGAATTTCTGCATCTGATCAACAGCTCAAAAAGAGGTAAACTGAAAATTTACATCGGAATGAGTGCGGGTGTCGGAAAAACCTACAGAATGCTGCAGGAAGCTCATGTGCTTCTTCAAAATGGGATTGATGTAAAAATAGGATATGTGGAAACGCACAATCGTAAAGAAACCCACGATTTGTTGGAAGGTCTGCCCGTAATTCCCAGAAGAAAATTATTTTACAAAGGAAAAGAGCTGGATGAGCTCGATGTTCCGGCAATCATTGTGCTCCGCCCCGAAATTGTGATTATCGATGAACTTGCTCACACCAATATCGAAGGAAGCAAAAATAAAAAAAGATGGCAGGATGTTTTTGAGATTTTAGATGCCGGAATTAATGTCATTAGTGCCGTCAATATCCAGCATTTGGAAAGTCTAAACAATGAAGTGAAAATCGTAACGGGAATTGAAGTAACCGAAAGAATTCCGGATACCGTTTTGGCTTCTGCCGACGAAGTGGTGAATATCGATCTTACCGCAGATGAATTGATCACAAGGTTAAAAGAAGGCAAAATTTATGATCCGACTAAAATATCTTCTGCGCTGAACAATTTTTTTAAAAATGAAAATATTCTTCAGCTGCGCGAATTGGCATTAAAAGAAGTTGCTTCTCAGGTTACCAGAAAAGTAGAAACGGAAGTTATCACCGGAAAAACTTTAAAAAAAGAAAGATTTCTTGCGTGCATCAGTTCAAACGAAACAACAGCAAAAAATGTGATCAGAAAAACAGCAAGATTGGCAAGTTATTACAACAGTCAGTGGTTTTTATTATACGTTCAGGTTCCTAGAGAATCGGCGGACAGAATTGCGCTGAATAAGCAAAGACATTTGATTAATAATTTCAGATTGGCGACTGAATTAGGTGCAGAAATCGTTAAAATTCAGAGTAAAAATATTGCAATGACCATTATGGAACAATGTGAAGAACGCAAGATAACCACAGTATGTATAGGAAAACCACATCTTGACATATGGAGAATTATTTTGGCCACAGATACTTTCAATTCCTTACTCAAAAGACTGTCAAAACAGAACGTAGATTTAGTAATTTTGTCGTAATGAAAATAAAAACAAAGCTTAATGCAGGTGTAGGTCTCCTGTTTTTTATGATAATTGTGCTTTCTACTTTGGGTGGATGGTTTATTTATCAGCTTAAAAAAGATACACAGAATATTCTTGCTGCCAATTATAACACGTTGCAGTATTCCCGAAATATGTTGTTGTCGCTAGAAGAAATCGGGAAAGAACCTTTTGCACTTTCGGAATTCCAGAAAAATCTTGATCTTCAGCGTCAGAATATTACAGAAAGTGGAGAAAAAGAAGCAACACAAAATATTCATGAGCATTTCTCAGAATTACAAAATGATCAGGGAAACTACAGTTTACATTCAGCCATCCGAAAAGATATTGCCGAACTTATGCAGCTGAATATGAACGCCATCCAGATCAAAAGCGGAATTGCCAATACAACAGCACAGAATGCTATTGCGGTTATTTCTATTGCCGGAACTTTGTGTTTTCTGATTGCTTTTATTCTGATGGTTAATCTACCGGCCAATATTTCAAATCCGATCCGGGAATTGACTTCGAGTATTCATCAGATTGCCAATCAAAATTACAGACAGCGTGTACAGTTTGAAAGTAACAGCGAATTTGGTGAATTGGCAAAGTCTTTCAATACGATGGCCGAAAAGCTTCAGGAATACTCAGAAAGCAGAATTGATAAAATTTTAAAAGGAAAAAAACGCATTGAGACTTTGATTGACAATATGCATGATGCGGTAATTGGTATTGATGAAAACAGAAAAGTTCTTTTTGTAAATGATGAAGCTTTAAAAATTTCAGGACTTAAAAAAGAAAATTTCGTCGGTAAACTTATTCAGGATGTTGCGGTGAGTAATGATTTGGTGCGTGATCTTATTAAAGAAATCATCAATCCGGATGCTGAGAAAAATCCAGCAGAATTATTGAAGATTTTTGTAGAAGGAAAAGAAAATTATTTTGAAAAAGAAATTTTAGACATCAAAGTAATTCCAACGGGTGAAAAAGTAAGCAGCTTTATCGGTCAGGTAATTATGCTCCGAAATATTACCCCTTTTAAAGAGCTAGATTTAGCTAAAACCCGCTTTATAGGAACGGTTTCGCATGAATTTAAAACTCCTATTTCTTCCATACAAATGGGGCTTCAGTTATTGGAAAATGAAAAAATTGGAAGTCTTAATGAAGAGCAGCAAAAATTGATTAAAGGGATTGACGACGACACGTTACGATTATTAAAAATTACCGGAGAGCTATTAAATATTGCTCAATTGGAAACAGGAGTAAGCCAACTGAATATTCGGCCGTTTAAGATTAATGCCATAATTGAAGAAGTTATTAAAACCAATAAATCTGCAGCAGATAAGAGACAAATATCTATTCATACCGATGTAGATTCTGCTTTAGATGTCATAAATGCTGATCAGGAAAAAACATTGTGGGTTCTCAATAATATTGTTTCCAACGCAATTCGTTATTCTTACGAACAATCTAAGGTTATTATAAAAGTGGAAAGGCTTGATTCTGAACATGTGAAATTTTCGGTGACAGATCGAGGCTTGGGTATTGAAGAGCAATATCTGAAACATATTTTTACAAGATATTTTAGAGTTCCAGGTACTAAAACAGAAGGTACAGGGTTGGGGCTCAGTATCAGTAAAGAGTTTATTGAGGCGCAGGGAGGAAGTATTTCTGTAGAAAGTGAAATCGGAAATGGAAGTATCTTCAGTTTTATTTTGAAAATTAATTAAATGATTTTTTTAAGATAAATTGAAGTAAATTATTTTAACAAAAAGCTGATTTATTGATGAATACCGCTTGTATTGATTGTCGTTTTTTATTCAATTATCAGATCATTAATATTTACCTTTTATCAAAGAAAGATTGGTAAAGAAATTGTATAGTGAAAGAAAGAAGTAATTAATAAAAAAACTACATTATGAATATCTCACTTTACGATTTTAGAAACTTACCATCGCAGACGCAGTCTGAAATAGTAATAGAGCAGGGAAGACTATTAAACGAAAAAGTAATGAGCTCTTTCAAATACGTTCTTTATGAAATATCTAGTTTTTCTGTTGAAGTAATTTACAAAAATACAGACGGAAAGATTGTAGGTTTAAATATCTTCCAGAATACTTCAGCATACGCTACATAAAATTTAATACATAATTACATTACTATTTATTACTTAATATTTAATTACAAATCTGCTAATTTTCTTTAGCGGATTTTTTCTTTTTTGATTAAATATATCATCTTGCCATTTAACGATATTGTAAAAAAATAACAATTTAAAAAAAGTTAAGAATAACCTATTATCTTAAATAAAAAAGTAGCTGCGAAATATTTTTCACAGCTACTTTTTATCTTTTTGAATTACTCTTAATTGAGTGGCTTACGTCCTGAAATAACATTAATTAAAACAACAACGATTGCAATAACTAAAAGAACGTGAATTAAACTTCCGGTATCCATTCCTGGAATTACCCCAAGCATTCCTAAAAGCCAAACTGCGATGCAGATTACTGCAACAAGCCATAATATACTTCTCATAATAATAAATTTTTTGGTTGGTATCTACATATATGCATTTTCTGTGCCTTACTTGTTTTAAAATTTAACTATTAATGATGTTGATTTTATTTTATTGTTGATTTTTAAGGGTTTATCAAATGATAAGTGGTATCGTTTTTTATGACTTTATATTGAAGTTAAAATATTTTAAACTTGATCATTCGGATAAATTAGAGCCTATTTATAAAATATTGATAATAACATTTCGATTATTTTTCTGTTCTTAAACTAAAGAGCGGAAAATATCTTGAAAATTTCAATAAAAAATCCCTCCCTTTGGGGCATAGCAAATAGTTTTGATGAAATTTGAACAGACTATGATAAATATGGAAAACAAAATTGCCCACGTAAATGTGGGCAAGTCAAATCATAGTAATATAGTTGATTGTGGTGTATACTGGTGGTATCAATTTATATGCCACGCATAAGTCATGTGGTATGTAATCTTTTATTTTTTTTGATTAAATATAATCATAATCATCTATGATTGAAAATTCTTTTTTTACATTGATTTATATTACTTAATCAAATTGATGTTCAGGATTTCTAAAATTCTGTAAAGTTGGCAATGTTTTCAATGCAATTTTTGTTGGTTTTTTCTTTTTGGTTTTTTCTGAACCCAAAAGTTTGCTGTTTTCAGTTTTTTCTCCTTTTACAAGATCAAATTGTGTTTCGGTGGTTGTGTCTTTGCCATCCCAAACGATTTTTGAAATCTTGATTAATTCAAAATTTTTATTCTGATAACGGAATGTATAATATTGCTTTACATCATTTATTTCTGAGTAAAGAATAAGATTGCCATCTTCAATAAATATGCTCGGAATTTGATCTCCGCCGTATTTCTCATTAGGATATTGAGGATTGAAAACCTCTTTCGAAGAAAATTCTAATCTAAGCTTTCTGTTTGATTGCAGCAGAAAAATCTGTAATTTTAATGGCTGTTGCGCATCAACGGTATCCATTGTTAGAATTACTTTATCCTGCAGTCCGTCTTTATTGAGATCGCCAACTTCTTCTCTTACGCGGACGGTAAAATGTTCAATATTTTTCTGTTGCTGCGCATACATATTCATTGAGGCGAGAACTAAAAATATCAGCAATTTGTTTTTCATGGTATCATTAAAGTTTTTTTATTGAAAGAAGTGTTTTGATTTTATTTAAATTGAATACCGGTAATTGGTCAATTTTTCTAAATAAAACAATACTAAAATTTTAAATCACAATATAATCAAAATCAGGATAAGAACTAAAAGATTTTTTAAGCAAATTACTAAGTGGTCTTGGCATCATTGTTGCCACCCAAGAAGTGAAAATTCAATATTTATCAAATACCGGAAACCCTTTATAATCTATCGTTGCATCAATTATATTTAAAAAATAATTTAATAAATATGTGATATTCAGAATACTTTATAATTATTTTTTTGAATAGGATAGTAACAATATAGATTATGATAAAAATGGTTTAGAAATAACTGTTTATCGGATAATTGTAAGTATTTTTGAATCAGAAAAAAATTAACAAATAATTGATTTTACTTTAGATATGATCTTAATCGTTGATGACAATCAAAACAATCTTTTTTCATTAAAGAAATTATTAGAATCTAAAGACTTTCAGGTAGATACAGCCGATTCTGGTCCGGAAGCACTGGGAAAAGCATTAAAAAATGATTACGCCTTAATTATTTTAGATGTACAAATGCCGGAAATGGATGGGTTTGAAGTTGCCGAGACACTTGCCGGATACAGCAGAACCAAAGATATTCCTATCATATTTTTATCTGCTGTCAATACAGAGAAAAGATTCATCACAAAAGGATACGCTTCGGGAGGAAAAGATTACGTTACCAAACCTGTAGATCCTGAAATTTTACTGTTGAAAGTAAAAACATTTTACAATCTTCAGGAACAGAATATTGCGATGAAAAAAACGCAGCAAAGTCTTGAACTTGAAGTGAAAGGCCGACGCGAATCTCAGGTTTCTATGAAATCGCAGATTGATCATTTTCACTTGATGCTGGAATCTTTACCACAAATCGCATTTACTATAAATGAACAGGGAACGATAGATTTTGTTAACGGAAAATGGTACGAATATTCTCTTTCCGATACAAGTTTTCCAGAAACTCATCCTGATGATTTCAGTATTAGTGAAGAATTTTCTCAATGCAAAAAGAAAGGAAAAGCACTCGAATTAGAAATTAGAATTAAAAATATAAAATCTGGCGAATTCAGATATCATCTGCTTCGTGTAACTCCGGTGCATGAAGAAAATGTAATCAAAAACTGGGTCGGAACCTTTACCGATATTGAAGATCAGAAAAAGGTAGAGAAAGAAAAAGATGAGTTTTTGAGTATCGCAAGTCATGAGCTAAAAACTCCTTTAACGAGTATTAAGGCCTATGTTCAGCTTCTAGACCGAAAATTAAAACTTGGGAAAGAAAGCGCAGAATCAGGATTCATGGTAAAAGTTCAGGATCAGATCGAAAAACTGAATACACTTATTTCAGATTTGCTGGATGTTTCAAAAATTGAGAACGGAAAGCTTAAAATCAATAAAAAACCAACCAATCTTGATCAATTAATACAGAATGCAATCGAAACCATTCTTCAGACTCATGATGAGAAAAAGATAAAGATTGACCGTCACGGCTATATACCTGATATTCTTATTCCTTTAGATTCTATTCGTATTGAGCAGGTTTTGATTAATTTCTTAACCAATGCTATCAAATATTCTCCTGAAAATCATCAGGTGATTGTTACAACCTTTGTAGATGAAGAAGAACAGGAAGTAAAGGTGAGTGTCACCGATTTTGGAATTGGAATTCCAGATTTTAAACAGGAGGCTGTTTTTCATAAATTTTATCGTGTAGAAGAATCTTCACTTCAGTTTCAGGGAATGGGAATTGGCCTTTATATCTGTTCTGAAATTATCAAGCAACATCACGGAAATATCGGAGTTTCGAGTATTATGGATGAAGGTTCTACATTTTATTTCACATTACCATTAAATTAATTTTATGCCCAAAAAAATACTAAGAAATCTACAGTTTGGTGTCGGTTTTTCATTATTGATACTTATTGCCAGCTCTATTGCTTCATATTTGAGTATTCAAAACCAGATGAATCATCGTGAAAGTGTAGGAAAAAGCAGGCGTTCTGCAACTGCTGTAAAAGATGTTTTGGTAGCATTGCTGGATGCAGAAACCGGAAATCGTGGTTATCAGCTTACCGGAAGAGAGAGCTTTCTTGAGCCTTATAATCGCAGTTTAAAAGACTATTCTAACGCTATAGCTCTTGCAAAAAGTCTGGATATTACAGATGCAAATCAACAAAGGCGATTAGCTGTTTTAGAATTAGATGTTGAAAAAAGCATTGATAATCTTAAACTTTATGTTGAAAACAGACGCAAAGGCATTGTGATGAGTCAACAGCAGATATTAGAGAGCAAGGCTTATATGGATAAATGCCGTCAGGTAGTGAACGAATTTATAAGATATGAAGAAGCCCAGCTTGATGTAAAAAATAAAGATCTCAACCGTTCATCAGACACAACAGTTATATTTATTGTATTTTCGGCGCTATCTGCAATCGTTGTTACTGTTTTTTTCTATCTAAAACTAAAATCAGATCTTGTACGCAGAGAAAAGCTTGAAAAAGATTTAAGAGAAAAAGACGCACAGATATCACGACGTGTAACTGCCGTTCAGCAGATTGCAAGCCGCGTAGCCAATGGAGACTACACGCAAAAAGTAGTAGATAATTCTCAGGACGACCTGGGAGATTTGGTAGGATCTCTGAATCACATGACAGATTCTTTAAAAAAATCTTTCGAAACCATTAATAAAAGTGACTGGCGACAAAAAGGTCTTGCCTTATTAAACGAGTCTTTAGTAGGAAACAGATCAGTAAAAGAAGTATCAGAAAGATCGCTGAGTCAAATCATAGAATACGGAAAATGTATCAACGGATCTTTATACATATTTGATGAAGGAATTTTAAGGCTTAATTCTGCTTTCGGACTTGAAAGCAATATGAAAAAAAGTTTTGATCCGGGGGAAGGTATGATCGGCCAAACTTTTGTCAACGAAAAACCCACAGTGTATAATGACCTCAAAGAAAATGATTTTATTGTAAGTTTTGCAAGCAGTAAAATGAAAATAAACGGATTATTATTAATCCCGATACTTTCTGATGGTCACTGTATTGGTGTTTTAGAACTAGCATCAATTAATAATTTTGATCAGGACAGAATCGATTTCTTTGTAGAAGGAACACGAAATATAGGAATTGCCCTGAATGCAGCAAAAGGACGCGAGAAAGAGCAACAGCTGATGGAAGAAACTCAGGCTCAGTCTGAGGAATTACAGGTTCAGCATTCTGAATTGGAGAACCTCAATACGGAATTGGAAGCTCAAACTCAAAAACTTCAGGCTTCAGAAGAAGAATTGAGAGTACAGCAGGAAGAACTGATGCAGGCAAATGCCGAGCTGGAGGAACGTTCGAGATTGCTGGAAGACAAAAACCATTTGATTGCAGAAAGAAATATTGAAATCCAGAAAAAAGTTGAAGAACTGGCGCTGAGCACGAAGTATAAATCTGAGTTTTTAGCAAATATGTCTCATGAGTTGCGTACTCCTTTGAACTCAATTCTTCTTCTTTCCCGTTTAATGGCAGAAAATCCGGATGAAAACCTCAATGAAGATCAGATAGAATCTGCAAAAGTTATCCAAAGTTCGGGAAGCAGTCTATTGACCTTAATCGATGAAATTTTGGACTTAGCTAAAATAGAATCCGGAAAAATGACTTTAGAATATCACGATGTTGAAATTACTGAAGTTGTAAAAGATCTGAAAAGTCTCTTTAATGCTGTTTTTGTCGATAAGAAATTACAATTTAATATCAATATTGATCAGGATGTTGAAAAAATCATCGAAACAGACCGTTTGCGTGTAGATCAGGTGTTAAGAAATCTTCTTTCTAATGCATTGAAATTTACAAAAGTCGGAAGCATTGATTTAAATATTAAAAAAGATCCTAAAAATAATAATTTCATCATTTTCTCTGTAAAAGATACCGGAATCGGGATTGCAGAAGATAAGCAGAGAATTATTTTTGAAGCTTTCCAGCAGGCTGATGGTTCTACCCGCAGACAATTTGGAGGAACAGGTTTAGGATTGTCGATAAGCCGGGAAATTGCAAGATTACTGGGCGGTGAACTAAGCGTAACCAGTAAAGTAAATGAAGGAAGTGAGTTTAGTTTAGTTATTCCGATCAAACCGATCGCTGAAATTGTAAAACATGAAACTGATCAAGATTTGGTAGATGTTATCCGTGAAGATGTAGAGCAAATTCAGAATATTCTTGATGATGGTGAATCAGAATACTATGAAAAAATCATCCTTGAGATTCCCGAAAGTGTTGATGACGACAGAGATCAGATCAACGAAGGTGATAAAGTGATTTTGATTATTGAGGATGATACCAATTTCGCAAAAGCTTTATTAAAGTACGCAAGATCAGAAAACTATAAAGGGGTTGTTGTGGTAAGAGGCGATCACGCTTTGCCAGCTGCGCAACAATACCATCCGCAGGCGATTTTACTTGATGTACAGCTTCCTATAAAAGACGGATGGAAGGTGATGGATGAGTTAAAATCAAATCCTGAAACCAAACATATTCCTGTGCACATGATGTCTGTACTTCATGTGAAAAAAGAAAGTCTGATGAAAGGCGCTATTGATTTCATTAATAAACCAATGGCTCTGGATCAGATGGCAGATGTTTTCAAAAAAATTGAAGAAGCCATCAGAAAATCTCCGCAAAAAGTACTGATTGTGGAAGAAAATGCGAAACACGCAAGCGCTCTGTCTTATTTCTTAAGCAACTTTAATATCTCGTTGTCGATTGAGAATAATGTGGAAGATGTTGTGAAAGCATTAACTTCAAACCAAACCGATTGTGTTATTTTAGACATAGGTGATTCCCGTGGAAATGAATACCAGGTAATTGAATCTATAAAAAGCTATGATGGCCTGGAAAATCTGCCAATCATTATTTTTACAGAAAGAAATCTATCTCAATCTGAAGAGCTTAAAATTAAGCAATATGCAGATTCTATCGTGGTGAAAACGGCACATTCTTATCAGAGAATATTAGATGAAGTTGGTTTGTTTTTACATTTGGTAGAAGAAAAAAATAACTCTTTAGAAAATGTTAGAACCAAAACTTTAGGCTCGTTAACGGAAGTACTGAGCGGTAAAAAGATTTTGATTACCGACGATGATGCTCGAAATATTTTTTCTTTAACTAAATCTTTAGAAAAATATAAAGTAGAAGCTATTGTTGCAATGGATGGAAAACATGCCTTGGAACAAATTAAACAAAACCCTGATATCGATGTGATTTTAATGGATATGATGATGCCCGAAATGGATGGCTACGAAAGCATTCAGGAGATCAGAAAAATGCCGAAATTTGCCAAACTTCCTATTATTGCGATTACAGCAAAAGCAATGATTGGTGACCGCCAGAAATGCATTGATGCAGGAGCTTCAGACTATATTTCAAAGCCTGTAGATATCGATCAGTTATTATCATTACTTAGAGTATGGTTATATGAAAGTTAAACAGCCAAAATTCTGATGAATAAGAAAATTTTAATTGTGGATGATGATCCGCGAAATATATTTGCTCTCAAACTTACCCTGAAAGCAAGAGGATATCAGATCGAGAGCTCCACAATGGCTTTGGAAGCGATTAATTTGCTTAAAAATGATAAGGATATTTCTGTGGTTTTGATGGATATGATGATGCCGGAAATGGACGGATATGAAGCTATAAAAATCATACGAAATACAGAAGAGATTAGCGATGTATGCATTATTGCAGTCACGGCTCAGGCAATGCCTGAAGACCGCCAGAAATGTCTGGATGTAGGAGCACAGGATTATGTATCGAAACCGATAAATGTTGATATACTATTAACTGCTATCGAAAAATTTTCTTAAATGCTGGAACCAAGTATCATAAAAGATGAAGAAGTAGAATATCTTATTAAAGATGTTTACGAACTGTATGGGTACGATTTTTCCCAGTACAGCAGAGCTTCTTTTAAGAGGCGGATCAACCGTATTTGTTTGATAGAAAGATTTACAAGTTTTGCAGAACTGCGATACACGATCATCAATGAGCCTGAATATCTGAAACGTTTTGTAGAAGAAGTAACGGTGAATGTAACTGAAATGTTTCGGGATCCTTATTTCTTTAAAGGTTTAAGGGAGAAAATTTTACCGCAATTAGGAACGTATCCTTTGATCAGGATTTGGGTGGCAGGCTGCTCTACAGGCGAAGAAGCCTATTCTATAGCGATTTTATTGAAAGAAGCCAATCTGTATCATAAATCTTTAATCTACGGTACAGATCTTAATCCTTCTGTTTTAGAAACCGCAAGAGCAGGTGTTTTTCCTTTACAGCAGATGAAACTGTACTCTGAAAACTACATGTTATCCGGCGGGAAAAAGGATTTTTCAGATTATTATACAGCTAATTATGACAGCGCAAAATTTGATAAAAGTCTACAGGAAAAACTGATTTTATCTACACACAACCTGGTTTCAGACAGTTCTTTTAACAGTTTTCAGCTGATTGTCTGCAGAAACGTTCTTATTTATTTTGACCGTGGTTTGCAGGAACGCGTCTTCAGACTTTTTGATAACAGTTTAGAAAATTTGGGTTTTTTGGCTTTGGGTGCAAAAGAAACAATAAGATTTTCTAAATTAGATAAAAATTTTCATCAGGTAGACGATCAGAGAATCTGGAAGAAAATAGATCATAACTAATATTTTTAAACATGCATACTGAAAGCACAAATACAGAACTGGTCTTGATCGGTGGATCTGCGGGAAGTCTGCAGGTGATTTTAGAAATGATCAAAAATATCAGTGAAAAATTAAATTTCCCTATTATATTGGTTTTGCACAGAAAGGCGCATTCTACCAATATTTTGCAGACTTTACTTCAACAATTCATTTCAACTGAAGTGGTAGAGATTGATGACAAAACAGATATTAGAAAAAACAAAATTTATATAGTACCCGCAGACTATCATCTTTTATTTGAGAACAAAAAAACGATGTCTCTCGACAGTTCTGAGAAGATGAATTATTCTCGGCCGTCAATAGATGTTACTTTTAAATCTGCAGCAGAAGTTTACGGTAAAACTTTGGTAGGAATTTTGCTGTCAGGAGCCAATGCAGATGGAGTAGAAGGTTTGGCTTACATAAAGAAAAACAATGGTAAAGTATGGATTCAGGATCCCGAAACTGCCGAAGTAGATTATATGCCAAAACATGCGGTGGAAGAAGTGAAGTATGATCTCCTTATAAAGCCGGATAATCTGGCAGATTATATCAATCAATTATAAAAATAAACAAAAAAAAGTTAAATAAAGAATATGAGTAATAAGAAAATTTTGATTTTTGATGATGATAAAACAATCCTGGAAGTGATTACGATCATTTTTGAGGAAAACGGTTATCAGGTCGAAATTTCAGAAACAT